>WLWD01001803.1_pt1 | contig 140928 bp, 92 predicted proteins | sample 6712731 | NCBI WGS metagenome assembly WLWD01 (sample SAMN12718690, study PRJNA576275) | sponge metagenome | isolation source: marine sponge | host: Mycale hentscheli | place: New Zealand: South Island, Marlborough, Capsize Point | collected 2014-11-01
TTCTCAGCTCCAGCCCTGATAGCACATTGAAGAGGACCATAACCTATAGAGCTTTCTTTAGTAGGATCTAAATGCCATACAATATTTATGATTACTATCACGAAAATAATGCTGACAAAAATGACTTTAATTGCGACATACTGCTTGTAAATATCACCTTTGGGCACAATAAGATATAAAAGGTTTAATAATATAATTGGTAGTTAGAGATATACAATGTAAGTTAATTTTTTTGAAGTAATCTTGTGAGTTATGAGTTGCATGGGTGTAGGAAGTAATTTTAAAGTGTAGAGGCCAATCAAGCTGTCACACTTGCTACTCCTACAATTTGGGTGGGGATGGTTAAATGTAATCGATCCAAAAAAATCATATATTAGTAAAGTGATGAAAGATTGATAAAAACATAGTGATTTAGTACCACATAACCATTAGCTAATCATACTTTGTCAAGCAAGAATTTTTAAGTTTGATAGAATCTTAAAACACTGAATCTAATCTCAACCTGTTTAAATAGACATTGTGCTACAGTGAATGTAGTAAAGGTAAAGTCTCTATGCATCTTCAAAACTGGTTCCTAGTGCAACTCACACTAGAGTCATTTGACTATACCATCTTTCCAGTTGAAAAACAAACCTTAAGTAGGAAAACCGAATTAGAATTAGAATTCATTGAAGCTTCCCTTTCTTACTGGCTCCAGCAATGACCCACATTCCTCTATACATTGCTACAAGGTCAATCTATTTCCTTGCAAGATCACATTTGGAATGCCTGAGAGTGAAGGGGAAGAAAACTGCTATCTGAGTAATACACGGATTGAGGAACTCATTATTTTCTTTCTGACATTTTAGTTACTAGCTGCCTAAAAAAATAAAATAACTTACGCATGCGGAAGAGTGATTAACCGATTAACCCCGATTGACGCGTACACGCGTCTAAATTGGAAAAATCGATAACCGCGGAAGACGCGTCAAAGCGTCAAAAATGCGTCTCCGCGTCCACTTCGCCCTAGAGCTTTGTGGAGTCAAGGAAGCCACCAATCACAATTGCAGACTATTCTATATTGTTGTAAGTATCTTTTAGGCTTATAAAATACATAGACTTCCATAAGAAAATGTTGAGTAAATTTTGTCACAACAATAAGACTTCCTTCTTATAAAGTATAAATTGAAAATATATTTCATAATAATAATAAAGGTACACAGAATAATTTTTACAAACCAATATTACTTTAGCTATAACTGCTCATTATATGACAAGTAGAAAGCTATCTTGGCAAGTGGAACACTGGCACTTCAGCATCCTAGTGATGAAGACAATATTCTTGACCTGGCACAGCATGGCAGTGACAAGGATGGCAGTGACCAGGATGGCAGTAACTCTGGTGGTAGTGATGAGGAGTTTGATGACAGGAAGAATGACTTCAGTGCTGATGGATGTAGTGACTGTAGTAGTTACTAGATGGTCAAGGACTCTGCCGAGAGAACAGAATTGATGATTCTGAAAGGTAGCGATTCTACAGAAATTTCAACCACATTCTTTATAGCAAAAAGTAAAAATAAATATTGTTATATAACAGGTGAGACTGCAGGGAGCCCTCTGACATATACTTCTATTATGTTATGACCAGTTGCACTTGATAGTAAGATCACAAGCTATTCTGTCAACAATGCAGCCTACCAGCACATCAAAAGTAAAGATACCTTGGAGTACCAAACTAAATACACTCAAATATTCTATCATTCATTTGTGATGTACTCTTTTTCATACACTAAAGCCAATAAAAAAGCTTCTCTGTTCACAAAATTTATAACAGATGCTCAGTTCAAAATAATACACACCCTAAACAAATATCAACAAATTCTTCCTGATTGTAAGACAAATGTGTACAAAAACACTTTCTCTTACCTCTATGATCCAGTAGCAAACTGCTTCAGCCATGAAACCATACTTCCAACCTTACTAGAGTGCTTACTAAGAGCCGCGGTGTGATGCCATAAAAGTTTTTGCCAAACGGTGCGAGTACTTTGTTATTTTTAAGTCGGGAACTGCTCCTTAGCGTCGAATTTATGCTTTCCCAATAGCCTAGAGCGTACTCTATCGTTCGATAATACTGTCCCCGAGGCAATCTTCAACCTTTCATCTTCTTTCTCTCGTTTAGTGTCACCCTCCCACCAGGCAATCAATCCTCTGTGTCTCGCGTGCGCCCGCGACCGCATTACGTAAGGCGCAATTAAAATTTTTATTCGCGTGTAATCGGTTAAACAGATTTAGATTTGTTTCCAAAAAAAGTGTAGCGGTCATGGCCGCTGTGGCTACTACGGTTCCTATGCCCATGTTAGAATTACAAATTTCTACATATAGCTAAATGAAACAGTCTTAAATTATAGTAATAGATCACTTCATTGATTCAAAGCTAAGTTGATGTTGTTGTCTTACAATTAACTAATGAAAAAACACTGAGTGAAATCATTCAAGCAGCCAAATACAAATAACAGTATAGAATAAATCAAACTGACCTGCTCCATGTTCAATTAGCAGTTTCACAGTTTGTGGACATTTACTTGTACATGAATACTGTAATGCAGTGTATCGAACTTCACTTTCTGTATTAATTGCAGTTTTCAGTATCCCTCTGTATCCTTCTATCCTTTTCTCAATATATTTGTCAATTAATAATTTTACAATCTCATAGTCTGACTTTTTGCAAGCATATCGTAAAACATATCCTTCATCTTCCATAGGATCTAACAACAAAATAGGTTTCGATAAAGACAAATTTGAGGTCCTAAAAATTATATATTTAAGGGTCATAAATGATGAAGAAACTAGCTATCCATAGTTCTTGGCATGTAATTTAACAAGATTAAATAAGGTTAGATTTAGAAAGGTAGTTCGGTAAGTATTGCATACAAATGTTCATGGCACCAATGATGTATTTCTAGCACCTACCTTGTTTATAGGCTATTATGTGACCATATGTATAGCAACGATGCGACCGACGACGGTGTGTGTATTCATGAATAATTCAGCGAAGCGAGCGGAGCTGACTTACTAATGAGTCCGCGATATATATATATATTTAGGTCTAGGAATTGTTTTTGTTCTTGTGTGGGTGTACGTGTGCACATTTTCTCCTACGTGCTTGCGTGGGCCGGGTAACCTTCTTAGCAACATTTTGTTTTGTTTACCCGCTGTACGAAGTAGTGATACCCAGTGAAACAAATTCTGCGAAAGAGAGACAAAACGTTAGAAACGCTTGGTCAAGAGCTTTGAGGGCGTTAGAAACTCCAGAAGAAAAATTAGTAAGGAGAGAGATAAGAAATGAAAAAGACAGGGCAAGGAGGAGGAGAGCTAAAACTAAACAGAAACAGGTAGCAAAGTAAAGAATCCTTCTTTTTGAAAAGCCATTAAATGTTCCTAATTTATTTATTAGACTATTCCTGAGGATTACGGTACCAGGAGCCTTCATCATAGAAAAAAGCTTCCACTATTGTTTTCTCACTTTGACGGTATTTTGTAGCCACACCAAGCATGCATGGAATAGCTGCAATTACAGGGAACATGCATTGCTCGCTTCGCTATTTTGCGCTATTCGAGCGCATCACTAGTATATGTATAACTAGTGATGTGCTTGAGCACAAATGGCGAGCGAGCCTAAAGACTATACTATTTTTATATGAATGATTTTGACTTCTAACACTAAATTTCGCATACACGGTAAAGGGATTCAGTGCCATAGTAACAACTCTCTGCAACTGCTTGAATTGAAGGAAAAAAAACAACAACAAAACAATACACGTTATTTAAAAGTTTTCTTTGTGATATTCTTTAGCTAAGTAGTGGTTGTAAACACACAATGCTTTGACACAACTGGACATGCACCTACACAGACTTACCTTAGCTGTAGTCTAGTGGACAATGTATTTTCAAGTAAATACTGTTGCGCACGGCTTATAACCATGACAAAGAGCGCATTGACTTACCACCGCCACTAACTCGAATAGAAATGGAAGTTTGAACTGCACCCGCAAAAGAATTCAAAACGGTAAACAATTCAATTTCTAGTATGATACGGGTACTGATCGATAAACCAGAGGATTCTGTTTAGTGTAATTTGGGACGGGGTCGCCCACATAACTAACACAAAAACACGAGGGTCAAAGTACAAAATGACATACGTACGTCCATACATAATATATAAACATCCCCGATTTTTTCATTTTTACCCGTGTAAGTGTCTCGCTCGCTACGCTCGCTCGCCAATTATATGTATGTATGTATGGATTGTACATATGCCCTTTAAACGCGCGCGCGGGGAACTTTTTCCTTCAAAAAACACGGCTTTTTAGGTTTGACCCCAGTTTATTATGAAACTACAGCATTAAGCAGGGCCTTACTTTATACTTAAGCTCCAAAGTGTGAGAAAATTCCTGCGAAAACGCTTGCTTTTCAAGAAACAAAAAGTTGGTTACTATGGCATTGAAGACCCTTTACCGGATTTAAATTCAAAACTTCGCCTTTTTTCCGGCTAAGTGCGGCTTGTTAGTTGTCAGGAGCCACCTGTAGTCAGTACTAAGAGAGCTATCACTACTTCTGAAAAGCGTATGTAATCACATAAAGTATTAATGCTAAGGAAGCTACTACTACTCGAGGGATGCTGAGGTAAGTACGTAATTCCATATTTGTTAGCTAAATATGCAAAAATAACTCTGGCCTTTCTTTTTTGTAGCTAAGAGCTTGTTGTCAACAGTGACTGGTAAATTCAAATAGTCAGAATGACTCAAATTTGGTACTACAAAAGTTACCACTGCTCAAGAAAATGAGGTAAGAAAGTAATTTTTGTATTTGTGTGCTAAAATTGATTGTCTTTTTTTTGTAGGTGAGAGCTTGTTGTCAAGAATTCAAGGTAATTCAGATGGTCAAAGTAACTTTACTCAAGAATGAGGTAAGTAGTAATTCCATATTTGTTGGCTAAAATTACAAATAATAACACTGGTTTATTTTTTATCGTAGCTGAGAGCTTGTTCAAGAGTTACTGGTGATTGAGATTATCAGAATGGTTGATGTTTGATACTACAAAAGTTACCATTAATCAGGTAAGAGAGTGATTTTGCATTTGTTTGCTGAAATCAAATGTCATACCTGCTATTATAGTGTTTGTATGAAGTAAGTTAAAAATAGTAACATTTTATGTTACCTAACTATCAGGCTCGCTCGCCATTTGGGCTCAAGCACACCACTGGTATATATGTATGTATGGATGGATGGTACGTATGCCCTTTAAACGCGCGCGCGTGGAATTTTTTATTAACAAAACACGGCTTTTTAAGCTTGACCCCAGTTTATTCTGAAACTACAGCATTAAGCAAGTCTTACTTTATACTTAAGCTCCAAAGTGTGAGAAATCTCCGGCAAAAATGCTTGCTTTTCAAGAAACTATAAGTTGATTCGACCAGTTACTATGGCATTGAAGACCCTTTTCCTGACTTAATTTCAAAACTTCGCCGTTTTAGGGGGGATGCGGAGTGCCGCTTGTTGGTTGTCAAGAGTCATTGGTAGTCAGAATGCCGTAGTATTAATGCTAAGGAACCTACTACTACTCGAGGGAAGCTGAGGTAAGTACTTAATTCCATATTTGTTAGCTAAATATGCAAAAATAACTCTGGCCTTTCTTTTTTGTAGCTAAGAGCTTGTTGTCAACAGTGACTGGTGAATACAAATAGTCAGAATGACTCAAATTTGGTACTACAAAAGTTACCACTGCTAAAAAAAATGAGGTAAGAAAGTAATTTTGTATTTGTGTGCTAAAATTGATTGTCTTTTCAAGAATGAGGTAAGTAGTAATTCCATATTATTGTTGGCTAAAATTACAAATAATAACACTGGTTTATTTTTTATCGTAGCTGAGAGCTTGTTCAAGAGTTACTGGTGATTGAGATTATCAGAATGGCAGATGTTTGATACTACAAAAGTTACCATTAATCAGGTAAGAGAGTGATTTTGTATTTGTTTGCTGAAATAAAATGTCATAACTGCTATTATAGTGTTTGCATGAAGTAAGCTAAAACATAGTAACATTGTATGTTACCTAACTATCAGGCTCGCTCGCTATTTGTGCTCAAGCATACCACTAGTTTTATATATATGTTTGGACGTATGTATGTCATTTTGTACTTTGACCCTCCGTATTTTTGTGTTCGCTCCGTGTTCGACCCCGTCCCAAACTTCACTAAACAGAATCCTCTGGTTTAGCGACCATTACCTGTATCACCTTAGAAACTGAATTGTTTACTGCTTTGAATTCTTTTGCGGGTGCAGTTAAAATGCAAAAACTTATGGGAGCTCCATTTCTATTCGAGTTAGTCGCTATTTGTCACAGTTATAAGCCCTACTCAACAGCATTTACTTGAAAATTCATTGTCCACTAGACGAACCACGAAGGTAAGTCTTGCGTAGGTATGTTCAGTTGTGTGAAAGTATTGTGCGTTACAACTACTATTAAGAATGTCACAAAGAAAACTTTAAATAACGTGACTTGATTTTGTTGCTTCTTTTTCAATTCAAACAGTTGCGGGGAGCGGTTACTATGGCATTGAATCCCCTTTACCGCATACGTAATTTAAAAACTCGACTTTATTTTAGTAGCTTGAGTGTTACTTGTTAAAATCAATCATTTAACAATAGTGTAGTTTAAGGCTCGCTCGCCATTTGTGCTTAAGCACACCACTAGTTATAACTAATTATTAACAAACAGAATCAGTTAAAAACATCTCCCAAAATTAAATGAGTACACTGACCTACTTTATAATTTTTTATTAATATCTCTAGCATAGCACAACAATGTCATTATCTACATACTGATTATGTTGGAAATAAAATCTTACTTTCATTTTGAAGGAACAAGAACTAACCTGCTCCATATTTGATAAGTAGTTCCACAAGCTTAGCATTGTTTCCATCACAAGCATATTGCAAAGGTGTGTATTTCCATTTACTTTTTTCATTACTCTCAATATGAACATAAGCAGTGCTTACAAGAAATTTTGCTTGTTTTGGACTCCTTGAGTAACTGTTGAATATGAAAGTTTAAAGATATTATAATAGAATTATGACAAATAATAAAATTAAGTAAATTATTATAGCTAGTGATGTGCTTCAGCCCAAATAGCAAGCTGATCTGACTGCATGAAAGCTAGCAGCTTATAGTCTTTCTTTGTTAGCTAGTTCAATGTTTTTGTTTAATTTGTGCTACCAACACACAACACTTTACACACACATACTCACTTCTTCACTGGATATACCAGCACAAGACTTACATTGTATTCTCTTTGCGACTTGGATATTGGGCAATTGATTAACAAGGGGTAAGCAATCTAGTTTCCGAGGATGATACGGGTAAAAATTGATAAATCAAAGGGTTCTGCGAGCTGCCCTTCGAAAGCACACTTCGTTGAAAATGCTCTATTGTATCAAAGCTCTAGAATCGTATTGTATTCTATTAATTATTTGACGATTGAACAATAGATTTTTAGCACCTGCACATGTTTACGTTTTTTAAGTAGCCTCCGGGGTGGACACACAATAACATCTCTAAACTTTGCCATAAATGTGTATATTATATGTATAGGTTACACCCCGACATGGAGGTCGGTATGAGATTTACACAACAAACAGTCTCACATGGCAAAAATTTTATCAAAGCACTATGCAAAAGATAGGTGTACTAAACCTATTCATTACATATACTCAGATAATGCAATTTACAATTTCAGCAATGATACTTTGACCCTAGTTATGAAAACTTGTTTTCCAATTTCTCGATTGTTTAATTGACCATGCAACGTATACTGATTCCACAAATTCCTCATTAATTTTGAATTTTTAGTAGTAAATTAGTGCTGAAGGAGACAATATAAAAGGTATTCAATGAAAATTGCCAAAAGCGCTGAGGTCAACTCCTACATGTCAACTTGTACAAGATCACAATTTTAGTGGTGCTGATGAAATCACTGTTAGCTGTAAGATTTAACTGCAACATATAAGTGTCTATATGCAATAGCTTAATCAAATACAAATTATGACCATATGGTCTATATTAAGGTGGAGTTGAAAATAAAGCTAATTTGAAGACTAATAAGAGCATTTGATATTTGAAATGCACTGCAGACACAGTCATACATACTAGTTGATCTACTAAACACATAGCTGCTAGAAGAGAATGACTGATATTACTACAGAAACCAGGGAGGTGAAGCTATTTTTGATTGGTCAGGCCATACAATGCGTTTGTTCAAGTATCAGTTTATTTATGGTCTTGATATTTTACTATTATGTTTCAACACCATTTAGCTAAATCAGTAATTACAACAAAAAAAAATTGAATAACTAGCTACTCAGAAAAAATCAACAAACAAGTAAAGTTGATTGCTTCATTGCATTAGCTGGCTACTGCTGGTTTAATGTCAATTAAACCTTCTTCAGAGCTATTCCCTTCTTGACTATAAAGAGACTCTCAATGTGTCATGCATGACACTCAGTTCATCCATTTATTTGATTTTTATATCACCCATGCATAATTACCTGCTGAGACATGCTCCGTGAGGGATCATGTGGGTGAATTATTGGAGAGATGATTTGAAATGAATTGGACAAACCATCTAATAAGTCGTCCTAGCTAACCTCGGTTTTACCGCTTACTACTTGGCACTCCATTGTGTAGGCTAGTCCTTAGCCCCCCCATGCCACGGGAGACTCCCACTGGTCTTATAAATGGATATAATCTCTACTTTCCTGAGCATGCTGAAATGTGATATACCAGCATTCTGGAAAAGTAATAAGGCATTACGTATTTTACTCATGCGTGTGAAATCTATACTTTTTAATGTGTTATATCTTGATCAGTTCTATGGCACTAATAAATTCCATACCAAGACTTCTGCTTATACCAGACCTAAAGGCCAATAACAAAAGGAAAACAATTACTTCCATTCGCTAGAATGAATTCCTGACCTCAGATTTCTATACTTGACTCCCACTTAAAAAGACAATATTTGGCTGATAAGATTCTTCATTGACGATACTTTCCAACTTTGAGGTTAGTAAAATTGGTCAGGCCATGGCCTGACTGGCCTGACTGATTCCTTTCCTTCTATACAAAAATAGTTTACCTCAGTAAGTTTATGGATGAAAAATAGCTAAAAGTCTCCAAATATTTTCAAGAAACGAGCCGGTACATTATTTGTAACAAACAAACTAAGTTCTGTCTAGATGATCCTAAATTGTATGATGGCATTTGAATGGAAGTGAATGTGAACACAGTATTGGCTCATCGATTTAAAGTAACTATTAAAAATTGATAGATAGAGTAGGTAAGCTTACCAATATGATAACAAAGCTTCCATGGTCCCCAACTTTCCAATGAAACAAGGGAAATGTACAACTGTACATGTCAATTTATTAGCTTGTGGTACACCTTAAAAAACAAGAAAATAGATGTTTAATAAAATTAATTGATGTAAACGATTGCATTAACACAAACAGTCATACCTTCAATACTATTTGACTGTACCATGTAATCTATGAAAGTAGAAGTTCAAATACACAAATGGAATTTAAATTTTAGAATTTTTACCAAAAATATTGATAACATTACCTACCAGCTTTTTTGTCTAATAAATATTTTACTGTTTCTGCAGTCCCAAATATCATAGCATAATGGAGAAGTGTGAAGCCTTCTCTTGGAATAGGGCGGTATCTATACCAATAGCGTGAAATATTGCTATTGCTTGTCACAGAAGAATTGGCATTGTCCAGGCTTCTTGAAGTTTGGCTGTCCAGGCATCTTGAAGTTCTGCTGTCCAGGCTTCTTGAAGTTTGGCTGTCCAGGCTTCTTGAAGTTCGGCTGTCCAGGCTTCTTGAAGTTCGGCTGTCCTGGTAGACTAGCAACTGTGCTAAATCCTTTGGTGGTATTTTACTCAAGGCATTTTGAAAACGAGCAATCTCATCACATTCCAAATGCTAATGTAAATATACACAAAATACTATTTGTAATACGCAAATTACAAGCCACCATACTACCTTACCTCCACTAGCTTCTCAAATGTAAAGGTTATATTTGTAGATCGCTCCATTTTCCCACTGTGAATGAAGGTAGTGTTGAAAATGCAATTAAACAATGAGGACATACACTTATACATGTCATTGGTTATTGTCACTTTGATTCCATACTCATTTCCTGTTTTGTGTTTCCTGTACCACAAGTCAGCCTTCTGTTGTGTTCTTTTGTCTATTGTTGTGATGGAGGCTCTGCTCCCTTTTGTTCATTGTTTTGTAAGGAGGCCCTGCGCTGTCTTCCATTATATATATAGTTGTATGCATACAGTTGTGATTCATTCTCTTATACTGTCAGATTTCAATTGTTTGCAATTATACTTAAACTCTGTCAATTAGCTTAATCGCTTGCATTTGCGCTAGCTCGTGTGGCTCTACTGTGCATATCACTCTTGCCAATAGGTTATGGGCCCAGGCATCTGTTTAGTCAGCCAGTGAGTCAGTCAGTGTTCGTTGAGTAGCGGCTTATTCTAGTATTGACCTATCGTAGCTAGCTAGCTTTATTGATCGCTCGAATTGTATTGTGCTAATTCATCGCTCGGACCATGTCGGATAGTAAAACTGTTGTAATTCCATTGAAAGGGAAGAACTACGCGACCTGGAAGATACAATGTCGTATGTCTCTGATCAAGGATAGTTTGTGGTCTATAGTTAACGGAACTGAAGTAGCTCCGGTAGACAACGCTGAGCAAGAAGTGACCGGGCACTTGCTACTATTGTGCTGGCAGTGGATCCATCGTTACTGTATCTACTCGGGAATCCAGAAGATCCACAAGCTGTTTGGACCAAGCTTGAAGAACAGTTCCAGAGAAAAACTTGGGCCAATAAGTTGCAATTGAGAAGAAAGCTATTCTCGTTGAGGCTCAAGGAAGGAGGGTCAGTGAGTGAGCATATAAAGAGCATGATAGAGGTTTATGAAGAGCACGCTGTGATTGGAGAAGCAGTTCAAGAAGAAGATAGAGTTGTGCAACTACTTGCTAGTTTGCCTGACAGTTACAATGTGCTTGTAACAGCACTTGAGGCTCAGTCTGAGAGCATTCCAAAGTGGGAACTTGTTACGGAAAGACTCCTTCACAAAGAGACTAAGCTGCAACAGAAAAGCTCCATCAAAAATGAAAGCAGAGCTCTAGCAGCAAGTGGAGGTAAACCAGTACAGTCATTATATCAGACAATAAGATGTCATTTTTGTCATAAACCTGGGCATATAAAGAAAGATTGTCGAAGATATCACAAATGGGTTTCAAAGAAGCAGAATGCTGCTGTTGCAGAAGTGAAACAGAATTCAGATGATGAAGCTCTTGTTGATACTCAAATGCTTGCTGCTGCTGCCACTTCGAAGGGAAATTGGATAGTGGACTCCGGTGCAACTTGCCATATGGCAAATGATAATACTATGTTCTCTGAACTAAAGGTACTGTCTACTCCTCAAGACGTAACCATTGGTGATGGTCGATCACTTAAAGGTACTGCCATAGGCACTGTGAAACTAGAAACTCTTTTACCAAATGGAGGAACCAAAAAGTGCACATTGAGCGACGTTCTTCTCGTTCCAGGACTAGCTTATAGTCTACTAAGTGTGTCCAAGATCTCCAGTACTGGAAAAACAACGAAGTTTAATATCAAAGGATGTGAAATTCTCAACAGTCAGGATAAGATTATTGCATTTGCTATCAGAATTGGAAATTTATATCATCTGGAATTCTGTCAACCAACTCAATCAGTTAATAATGCAAAGAATAATGATCAAGAGAAATTGTGGCACAGACGATTTGGCCATCTCGGTGAACAAAATCTATAGAAATTGGCCAGAGAGAAATTAGTGAAATCTTTCAATTATGATGTCAGCAAATCAATTGGTTTTTGTGAAACCTGTGTAGGTGGAAAACATCATCGCAGATCATTCTCCACCAGTAATACTCGAGCAACTGAACCACTACAACTGGTGCACTCAGACATATGTGGAAAAATGTCAGAAAAATCTTTAGGAAGAGCAGAATATTTTCTCACATTCACCGATGATTATACAAGATTCACTTGGACTTACATTTTGAAAACAAAGGATCAAGTATGGGAGAAGTTTATGGAGTGGAAAGCCTTAGTGGAGAAACAAAGTAACCGAAAGCTCAAAGTGTTAAGAACTGATAATGGGGGAGAGTACACATCAAAGAAGTTTGAAGAGTTCCTGAAAAAAGAAGGAATCAGGCATGAAAAGACTATCCCCAAGACACCTGAGCAAAATGGTGTGTCAGAGAGGCTCAACAGGACTCTGGTTGAGTCCGCTAGGTCTATGCTTTTGGATGCAAACCTCTCAAAATGCTACTGGGCTGAGGCTATTGCAACTGCTACCTATCTCAAGAACAGATGTCCTACAAAATCTGTCGAAGGAAAAACTCCCAATGAATTATGGTGTGGGGAGAAGCCCAGCGTTGATCACTTTCGCGTTTTTGGCTGCGAAGCTTATGCTCATATCCCCAAAGATGAGCGACACAAGCTTGACACAAAGGCTAAAAAATGTATTTTCCTTGGCTATGGAAAAGATGTGAAAGGCTTCAGATTGTATGATGTGGAAAAGAAGAAACTCATTCACAGCAGAGACGTCAAATTTAACGAAAGTCCAGATGATTCAAAAGGTTGTAAAACAGATTCGCTAGATGTTGAAGTTGAAAATTAATGATACTGAAAATGTAGTTGATAATGAAGAGCCTACTGAAGATCCTGATCTACCTGAAGACCCTGATAATTCTGAAGATCATGATCGACCTCAAGAACTGCAAAGATCTACTAGAGAGAGACGAAGACCTGACTATTATATGCAACAGAGTTATGTGAGTGAGACTCCAATTACCTACAAGGATGCTACAATTAGTCCGGACAAGGCTAAATGGAAAGCAGCAATGGAGGCAGAGATGAAATCCCTGGAGGATAACAGTGTCTGGACTCTTGTCAATTTACCTTCTGGATGTAAGACAGTTGGAAGCAAATGGGTGTTCAAGCAAAAGACAGGTCCTGATGGTTCTGTTGAACGCTTTAAAGCAAGGCTAGTTGCTCAGGGATACAATCAACAGTATGGGAGAGATTATGATGAAACATTTTGCCCAGTTGTAAGGCAGGAATCTCTACGAGTTCTATTAGCACTGTCAGCTAAACAGGGAGGGCTCCATAGGGGGGGCAGGAGGGGCAATCGCCCCCCCAATATTGAGTGTGGGGGGGCATTGCCCCCCCAATTCAGGCTTTAGCTAATAGCTTGTGTAATAATTGTTTATAGGAACTGCTATAATAATTGTGTAACCACAATACTACATGGTGAACCCTTTCATCATCGAATATATTTAGACATTTTGAAATTTTTTTTTGTATAAAATGAGTACTTTAAAATGGTCTATAGCAACCATACAAAAAAATTGTCTTCATAAAATATACATTACAGAAAAATGTTTATGTTGCCTAGCAACCAAGAACGACTAAACAATAATCAGGGAGAGCTCCATAGGGGGGGCAGGAGGGGCATTTGCCCCCCCAACTGAACACCCCAATTGAGGGCATTGCCCAACAAGCAGCAATTTTTGTCATGCTAAGTGATTGTGGTTTAGCACATTAGCAGTGTACATGTGTGGTCAGCTCATACAGCAGCTGACCCATGTGCAGGTTTTTGCAAGAATTTCTGGGTTTTCAGTACAACTGTACAGAATGAAGAGAAGTGCTCAGAGAAGCTTAAATGAACTGTGGTCTAAGAAGAAAAAGGCAAGTGAGCAACATGAGGAGGTAGAATTGTGTGATGGTCATTCAAGTGAATCTGAAGAGGAGAACCAGCAGCATGAAGTAGAGTCAGACCAGGAGGAAGCACTTGTAGAGCAGCAGGTTCATGATTTGGGTGTAATTGGTGAAGATAATAATGAGAGTCAGGCTGGCGAAGTAAACCATAATTGCATGCGTCAATGCTGTGGTGATGATAAAAGGGTTTATCAGCCTAGAGGAAAAGAAACTTTGTCCCTATTTACCAACAAAGGTCGCAAATTTCTTTCTTCATGGTATGACAAGTATGATTGGCTGACACTTTGTACAACACAGAAGAAAGTATTTTGTATCTACTGCAGATTTGCGCATAGACATAAACTGCTTACTTTCTCCAAAAAAGGTGAAGAAGCATTCACAGTAAGAGGATTTGACAATTTTAAAAAGGCTACTGAAAAGTTTCGTACACATGCTAATTCTGATTCACATCTTGAGTCAAAGCTGAAGTGGAATGCACTTAGTAATCCTACTATCCAATCTCAGTTGAGTGCTCAAATAAGCACAGCAGTCTCGACGTGCTGGATTCTTGAAACAACTGGAAGCAATGAAGTATCTTCTTAGACAAGGTATAGCATTGCGCCAGGGAGATAATGAAGAGGAAGGAAACCTACCTCAACTTCTATTAACTTTGAGCAATGACAATAAAGATGTGAAAAACTGGATAACTGAAAAAAAGTATATGTCACACGATATAGTGAATGAATTGATTAGCTTAATGGGGCAAAAGGTACTAAGGCAAATTTTGGAAAAGATAAAGAGCAATTCACCTTACTGGTATTCTGTAATAGCTGATGAGGCTACAGATGTTGCTTGCAGAGAACAATTTAACCTGTCTATTAGGCATGTTAATGATGACTATGTTGTGAGTGAAGATTCTATTGGCTTGTTTAGTCTTCCTAATACTAAAGCTGAAACTTTGTTTATGGTTCTGAAAGACATGCTCACTCGATGTAACTTGCCTTTGTCATTATGTCGTGGTCAGGCATATGACGGAGCAGCCACTATGCAAGGAAAAAGAAAAGGCCTAGCTAAATTGGTCAGAAATGAGGTTCCAGCTGCCCTTCCTGTACATTGCTTAGCCCACTCATTAAATCTCTGTCTACAAGATGCCGGGAGGCAGGTACAGCTATTAAGAGATACTATTGATCTGATTCGTGAAATAGTCAAGTTAATAAATTAAAACACCTGTTTTCTGAGAAATTGTTAGAGAGTGAAACTTCAGTGAAAGGTATTCAGCCTCTTTGTCCGACACGTTGGACTATGCGAACTGGCGCCATTGGTGCTGTAATTAGTCAGTATTCCATCATTTTGGAAACAATAGATGAAATCCATCAAACTACACATGACGAATATGGTTTGAAAGCAGCTGGAATAATTGCCGCTTTAGAAAAATTTGAAGTTTTCTTTGGTTTGAAATTAGGCTACCTCCTTTTCAGTGCAGCTGAGGAGACATCAAGAGTCCTTCAAAACAAGGACCGGACTCTCCAAGAGGCAGTATCAGCTGTTAATGTAACCCGAGCATTTTATCAGCGACAGAGAAATGATGATCAATTTGACAGATTCTTTTCTGCTATTGTTGATGAGGCTGCTAAGATGGAAATTGGAGAACCAAAACTACCAAGGTACAGGAAGCTACCAGCAAGATTTGATGATGGTCAACCCCACCAATTCAGAGAGCCAAATGCATATTTTCGTAAAATTTATTATGAAGCTTGTGACCTTCTAATTCAAGAGCTACATGATCGGTTTGAACAAGCACATATAATGAAGCCCATGATAGCAATGGAAGCACTGCTTGTTAAATCTGCTAATGGCCAATGTGCTGAGGAAGAGTTTCAAGTAATTCAAGAATCTGTCTTTAGCAATGACCTCGACTCTGACATGTTAAAGAAGCACCTTGGAGTTTTAGTTGATGTAATTCACCAGGCTTTGCCTGAAGTTAAGGTGGTAACCAGTATACGCACTATATGTGAAGCTATGAGGACTCTTGCATACAGATCCTTGCTTTCTGAAGTACACAAATTGCTACGCCTCTATCTTACTGTACCAATCACTTCCTCAACATCTGAGCGAAAATTTTTCAACCTTAAGACGTGTCTTAACATATTTGAGAGCAACAATGTCAGAAAAGAGATTGAATAATTGCATCCTCCTACACACACACAAACACTTCACAGATAAACTTAACTTGCTTGAAATAGCACAAGATTTTATAACTTTGCATGAAGAGCGCAAGAGGTACTTTGGTTCATTTTTGTAATAATAATATATAATATATTCTTTCAATGATTCAGTCATTCAGTTATAGAACGAGAAAAAATTTGCTATTAATAATATATTTCCTTATATATTTTAAGACATGTGGGGTGTACGTACATGGAGCATGCATGTGTCCATGTCCATGCAATTCTTGCCCCCCCAATCACAAAATGCTGGAGCCCTCCCTGCTAAACATAGTTTGAAAGTTAATCAAGTGAATATAACTACTGCATTCCTCAATGGATCACTCGAGGAAGATGTGTACATGAAGCAACCTGAAGGTTTCGAAATTTGTGGCAAAGAAAATTTAGTCTGCAAATTAAACAAAAGCATATATGGATTAAAGCAGTCACCACGTTGTTGGAATACAACATTGGATAGTCACTTGAAGAAAATTGGTTTTGTACAATCCAAAGCTGATCCATGTATATATCACAAAGATGCAGGAGGAGAAGCACCAATTTACATGGGTGTTTATGTTGATGACATTGTCATAGCTGGAAAAACTGACATTCAACTACAGAATGTGAAGGACTCTCTCTCTCAAAAGTTTGAACTGAAAGATTTAGGAAGTCTTCGTTATTTCCTTGGAATGTCAATTACACAAGACAGTGACTCAGGATCTATTGTGATTAACCAACCTGCTTATACAAAGAAGCTTCTTGAGAATTTTGGAATGCAAGAGTGCAAGCCAGTGGCTACTCCAGTAAGTAGCAGCTCCAAGCTAATCAAAGCTACGGAGAGTGATGAGTGCGTGGACAAGACTAAGTATCAGTCAGCTGTTGGATCTTTAATGTATCTTGCAGTTTGTACTCGTCCAGACATATCGTTTGCCATAAACTCACTTGCTAAATTCAATTCAAAGCCAACAAAAGATCGTTGGAGTGCTCTCAAGCGTGTGCTACGTTATCTTCAAGGCACAAAGAATGTTGGAATTTGTTACTCAAAAGATAGTGGAGATATTATTGGATATACAGATGTAGACTGGGCTGGTGATCTAGATGACCGTAAGTCAACTTCTGGTTATCTCTTCATGCTCTGTGATGGTGCAGTGTCCTGGAAAAGTCAGAAGCAAAGGTGTGTAGCACTCTCAACAGCTGAAGCTGAATATGTTGCGATGAGCGCTGCTGTTCAGGAGTCTGTGTGGTTGCGTAAGTTAATTAGTGAGTTAACAGATTCTTCATTTGGTATCAACCCAGTGTTAATTTATGAAGATAATCAGGCAGCAATTGCCATGGCCAAAACCCCCCAATTCCATGGAAGAGCAAAGCATATAGAGATTAAGCATCACTTCATTCGTGATCAAGTAGCTCGTGGAATTATCAAGCTGGAATATTGCCCAACGTCTCAAATGATTGCAGATATATTGACCAAAGGTAGTCGTGACTCTTTTTGTGAACTTCGAAAAAATTCTGGAGTAATCGAACAATGTCATGTAACGTGAGGAAGAGTGTTGAAAATGAAATTAAACAATGAGGACATACACTTATACATGTCATTGGTTATTGTCACTTTGATTCCATACTCATTTCCTGTTTTGTGTTTCCTGTACCACAAGTCAGCCTTCTGTTGTGTTCTTTTGTCTATTGTTGTGATGGAGGCTCTGCTCCCTTTTGTTCATTGTTTTGTAAGGAGGCCCTGCGCTGTCTTCCATTATATATATAGTTGTATGCATACAGTTGTGATTCATTCTCTTATACTGTCAGATTTCAATTGTTTGCAATTATACTTAAACTCTGTCAATTAGCTTAATCGCTTGCATTTGCGCTAGCTCGTGTGGCTCTACTGTGCATATCACTCTTGCCAATAGGTAGGAGCTATATGCTACTAACCACAATTGTAGCTACACCTAGTTATATACAAAGGATAGCTGTATAAATAACCTAATGTTAATTAGCCGTATCATAGTTCTAATTCTACAAATAGGCAGCCAATTGCTAATTAATATAATTCAGGTCAGGCAAGTAGCAATGCAACATTAGCTACTGAGAATGTGAGTAATACAGCAATATTGATTCTTCGAATATGTTCATAAAATGGCTACCCAAAAATTAATTAACTAAAATTATAGTATGCAGTTAAATCTTCATTTCCAGTGTTTTATTTATTTTAATAGAACATTTCATTTATAAATGATGAGTACTATTCATAAACTAGGTGTGTAATATATATATTAGTAACTCCATCTTAATAAATAACTGTTTACTTTAAAAATAGTGCACTTTACTTTATGAAGTAGCTAAGTCCCTACTGTATAAAGTATGATCTTACTTATAGTCACACAATGGCACATGATCCCTCCTGCGGTCAAATAACAGATAAAATTCATGATATAAAGTAAGGTCATACTTTATAAAGTATTATAAAGTAGGGACTTACTTTAGTGTTTTAAAGGACAAGCAGAAAGAAGTTGTTTTGTCCTTCCTACAAGGATGTGACACTTTAAATCCCTACCTACAGGTTACGGTATGTCACTGGTATATGTATTTATGTGTGAAGCCTCAAAGTGACATGCACAAGTTCAGTTCAGTTATAGTTGATGGGCTAAGCTAAAGGGTGAAAGGATGGAATTCCCCAAAACAGGTATATTTTGCAGAATTTATAGATATTGTTGCTATAGTTAAATTTCTATAGTGACTCCTTCCGTCTCTTGTTTGACTCCACCTATTCTTAATTTTCTGCATCAGTTACAATATTCTTGCCTCCATTCATCGCATTAGTTACCTACAGCTAAAGTGATGCTATTTAAAGTAAATGGTAGCTAACCATAAGCTAGGTCATGACAAATTTTTTCTTTCTCATTTTCTATTTTCTTATTGCTGAAAAAATTACGGAGCTATTTATGTTTCTATCACCCTTGTGCCCTTCTGTTTACCTTATTTTGCTTTTCCAAGTTTTTTTCAGTAATTAGCTAAAATGGAATTAGAAGATTTTATGGACGAAATTGTATGATTGCTGCCAAACTGAGCAAGTCAGGGAGATCTGGATATGACAGAGGAAAGAATACTAGATATAATAGAGAATAATACTGGATATGACAGAGTAAGATTACTGGATATGACAGAAAACGGTACGTAACTATCTAATTTTAGCTACAGTAGTAGTAAAGTACCTTCCTCAGCAAAGGAAGGGTATCACTGAAATGCATATTGGCTGATTGAAAGAGGGTCAGCTGCAGTTCTGCTTTCTGTTCCACCTCAGCCAGAAGGATAGGGAAGTCAAATGCAAACCCATTGTGAGCTACTAGCACTAATAGACAGAGACAGAAATATTTTTTCCTTTTTTTAAAATTTATATAATTATTTTTACCAGGATGATGAGGTCTCTAAGAATAGCGGAGTACCACTGAGAGAGGATTCTTACGCCTTAGCATGTTATTTGTTATGCCAGTAACCTTGGAAACTTTATAAATTATAAATTTTATCGATAGTATTATCTTAATTGATAATTATAGAATTGATTTCAAATTATCATTGTAAATGTAGTTGTAATTTACTAGTTAAATATCTGTACATTATTACCAGCAGATGAAATGTTTCGGCCAGTTCTCACAAGGCTTAGAACGTAGGATCATTGAGGGTGATAGGAGGATTCATCACTTTGTGGCAGCGATGTCCGTGATGTGATCAACATAGATGCACAACCCAGTTGTCTCGCAATCAAACAGAACCAGGGGGGGACGAGAATCACCAATTTACAGGTGAATCACCTGCTTCATCACTGCCCCCTCCTAAGTTCTGCTGATACTCATCTTCTAGGTCAGCATATATGTCCTTGTCATCGTACTTGATATCACCCCTGCCCTCTCCGATGTATTCTCCCACGTACTTTCCCTGTCATTTCTCACAATGGGTGTTATATCAAATAGTTATTTATTTATTTGCTTATTTTGTGTGTCAATAAATTATTTTTTTTAATTGGTAGTTATGGCTAGAATAGCATTACACCTTTTTTTATCATTTAATCATATGACTTACATATTGAACTGCTCAGGTCCTCAATCGCAGGGATTGCTGAAGTTGACACCAAGCTGGACTCCTCAACTACAGAGGTAACACTTCCACCATCACCTCCAGCAAGCTGGGGTAACTCTGTAGCTGTGAGTGTGCTCACTGACATGGTGGTGTTCATAGCATCACCTTCAGCGTTCGCCCCTGGTGCTACAAGGTCAAGCTCAGGAGACTCCACTACTGCAATTTTATTATTTGGTGTATTATAACAAAGTATATTTTGTTGTGCAAGCATAAAATAATTTTTCCCTATATTTTGTTATATGTTTTGTTGAGATAAAACGTAACAACAGTTGTGTGCTTGAAGTATAAAGCAGTTTCCTCCTTTTGGTGGCTTCAGCCAGTTGCAGCTTCTTTTTGGCAGATATTCTCTTGGGCATGGTTGAGCAACAGCAACCACACAACAGTCTCCAGAGACAGCAACCACACAGTGAGTAACAGTAAACCAGCAGAATTATTACAGCAAACCACGCGTGGTTTCCAAGCCGCGGGAATAGTTAGAGAATATCCTGATCGCGGGAACTCTCCCCACACACGCGTTATCAATTCGCGAGGTACTATTCCACGAAACAGGATGCCACATTTCTGTGGTTAAATTCACGGAAAAAAAGTGCACGCGCGTTGCTATGTGCGAGCACCCTTAATGTGATTTCTTTCTTCATTTTGCTGCACAGTACCTGCAATTGTGCTAGCTGTCAAGGTAGGAGTCAATATAGGTATGGATTAATTTGCTAGACAAGTTGTTGGCATCAAAACACTTGAGATACTACACAATTAAAATGGACACAAGGTACTGCAATTGCATTTTTACCTCTTGTAGTAAACAGATACATATTTCTATCCCTTGACTATTGACTGCTATAAATTTAATTCTTCAACTTTATAAAATTCAAAATTATGATTGGTTTGATTAGAACTTATTTAAACATTATTTGTTAATCCATGGAATAATTATCTAGTTTATAAGTAATTGCATTAAAAGAGGTGACATAGAAATCAAAGTCACCAAAACTAAAAAACAAGGAATACAATTTTTTTAGTTAATATAAAATACACTATTTTTCAGCATTTTTTAATGTACCTTTCAAAGTAAATACAAATGGCGACCTATATCTATTCTTTAAGTCTGTCGTATAGCTAGCTAATATATACAAATTTTAATGCCGCATTGTTAGCTACAGAATGACCACATTTACTTTTGTGACTACTATGTATGCAACAGAATAGCTAAACATATATTTAGTATCTACATTCCACTCCAGAATACTGCATTCTTTGTAGGCATGGAAGCTGAATGAATCATCTGAGCAGGACAAGGCAAGAGCCATGGAAGGTGTGTCTCTCTGTTGCAGCATTACAGCCATCATCTTTCCTCCAATATATGTGTTAGAATTATTTTTGTGTACAGTTGGTTAATTCAGCCAACTCAATGGCTCTTCCTTTATCCACTTTTAACACATCTAGTTATTAACTAATAGACTAAGCAAGAGTGTTAATGGTTCAAATAGGCAGTAGCGGTATAGTTTGTCTTCTATTATGAACAATGTTATTGTTTTGAATTTTTTTAAATAAAAATATTAATTGTAATCTTCCCACTATCTGTATAACTATGGAACCAAGGCTCAGATTAGTGAAGGGATAGGATTCAACTGCTATCGGTAGCCAGGAAGTTTGAGTTGGACAGTTTGATTGGGGCAATGGTCTTCTAAAGAATAACGAAGGCGCACAAACGTAACTATCATTACTTAAAATGTTAGGAGATCAAAATCATCAATTATATCAAACTACAGAACATAGTTGGTATTTACTGCTGTCATTATGGCAAATCAGTTGTCTTTGGCTTCTTGGCTAAAATTAGAAGAATTTATGGTCCAAATAGATCACTTTATGATGCCATTATTTTTATGCATAATCACAGAGACAAAACAGATAATTCATGGGAAGATAAAATAAAAGTTTAAGGAACAATGTAATTGACTGAAACAACTTCCACTACCTGGTGTTGCGGTGGTTATTTTAGAACAGATTCGACACTTTTTCTGTTGGATACTCAGCCAGGATGAGCATACATATGGGGGCTGCCCCAAAAAATTGATAAATACTTTTGTGTATCTAGAAGTAAGAGTTCTTGTTATACAAATGCCATCACTAGCCACACAGCATCAGGTATATAGCTTTTAGAATGGATAGAGGCAAATATGGAAAAACCGACTGTGTAATATCCAGTAGGTGGACGAGTCACATGAAATGATGAGGAGTCACACAAAATGGGGAGAAGGCACAAAATATGTAAATTGCCTTGATTTCCCGTTTCCATAGAAGTTTAGAAGCATAGCCAGAGTAGAGCAGTTTCAATCTAGCATTATTGTTCTGCACAAATTTCCTTCTGTTCCAGATTAGCTAATATTAATAATCTTCTGGTTCTGGACAGCCGAAACGTTGTAGACACAGCTCTGAGTGATACATTTAAAGACATTGAACAGCTTGGCCTAGACCAGTATGAAACCCATGTGGAAGAAAGATTAGTGAAGCAGATGAAGGCAATTGCTGACCCTATTAAACGAAACAATCTTCACCTCTTAAGCCGACCTCCAGTTCATAAGAAGTCCAGCAAGCAACTGCAATTTTTATCCCTGAAGAATAATTGTTCTCTTTTTTCTAGGCTATATATAGCCTCTCAAACACGGAATGGAGATTTGGACGACTTCTTCAGTCACGAAAATCAGGCATGTCCACCGGTATTGGCAAAGAATGGTAGTATACGAGATGGGGACAAAGCAGAGTTGCTGCACTGCCTAGAAGAGCTTATTTCATTAGAAAAATCCATACCTAATCCTTCAGTGGAAGTTCTTATTCTTGATGGTGCTGCTATCGTTATATGCTTAAACCAGTGAATTCAAAAACATTTCAGGACTATGCAAACAATGTGTTTTTGCCATACATTCAGTCTCAACTTCAACATGTTTTGAGACTGGATGTTGTATGGGATGTCTACAAGCCAGAAAGTTTGAAAGAAGATACTCGCAGCAAGAGAGGGAAAGGTATCAGAAGACGAGTGGAAGCATCAAGCACAGTTCCCCAGAACTGGCGAGCATTTCTGCGAATCAATGAAAACAAAACAGAGTTGTTTTCATTTCTGTCATCACAAGTTACAAGAATTGATAGTGGCAAAGCTATCATTGCCACATGCCTAACTGAAGTTCTCTGCAACAATCATCGGGATGTTTCAGGTTTGGCACCATTTACACACGAAGAAGCCGACACACGTATACTACTCCATCTGGAAGATGCTGTGAAACAGCAATACAACAAAGCGTTGATCCGAACTGTGGACACAGATGTTGTTGTACTTAGCCATTTCATCAGCTCAGTGGTTGGGAATATCTGAACTCTGGATTGCATTCGGAACAGGGAAACACTTCAGGTTCCTTCCAATACATGAGCTAGCTGATACTCTTGGTCCTCAAAAGTGTATTGCCTTGCCCTTCTTTCATTCACTGACGGGTTGTGACACAGTGTCTTTCTTTGGAGGAAAAAGCAAAAAGACTGCATGGAATACTTGGAAGTCATATGATTCAGTCACTCCTGCATTTTGTGCATTAGCTAATACTCCAAGTGTACAGTGCATAGAGCAATGGCTACCTCTTCTGGAGCGATTTGTAGTCTTACTCTACGACTGCACGAGCAGTCTTGTTCAGCACATCAAAAGGGCAGCGTATCAGGCTGGTCACTGCTGGGCCCAAGTGATGATTGCTGCCCCAGAAATGCCATCTCCAGTAGACTGGGGGTGGAAAAAGAAAAACCAAGGATGTGGATGGGAAGCACTCTAGACTACTCTACCAGAAGCCACAGAAGCATGTAGGGAGCTAATTCGTTGTGGATACAAGAAAGAATGCAAGGGACGCTGCAAATGCCAAAAAGCAGCACTTCAATGCACCGCACTTTGTAACTGTGGAGGACAATGCAGTGACTAACTTTTTCATTTTCAATATTATCATGAACAAAACCATTATTCTTGATAGTATGCTCCCTCTACAACACATATCAATATGAATTTAGGAAGAAACTGGTTAACTACTACCATGTATTCAGCCTTCCTAAACAATTAATGCACAATAGCTGCAGGGCTATTTATATTATACCACATTGTAGTGACTGGTATTACTTCAAAAGGTCATACCTTCTGATATAAAATTTGGCGCATTAATTAGCGCCCAAAGGTCAGAAAAGGTCAAATCATGGATGTCCCTATAGCTTAAAATCATCTGTAGGGTTTTCCCTATTAGCATGCAAAATTTCATGCTTCTATCACATAAGGAAATTTTATATGCATAGCATATTAATAATTAAGCCTATAATCTGCCTCCAGCACACTGCCTGAAAAGACTCCACTGGCAACCATTACAAAATCCGTAAACAGTGCTGATAATTAGAGTTTGACAAAAAAATTGAAAAGACTGTTGAGGTTTACAAGCTAGTTATCAACGGATTATACACTAATTTACAAATTTATTATGATAGTCTAAGGTGCAGTGCAAGACACCGCCTCTCCGCAACACGGAACTAAGCAAAGATCCTCAGTCGCAATACAAAAACTCATCAGCTAAACTTCGTTCATTCCTTTCCCCGCGCCCATCGACCCCCGCCCCACCCCAAACTCAAAACGATAAGGTAAAAGATCGGCAACAAAGAAAAGTCTTCTTGCTTCACAATCAAATTCAAGTTTACTGAATGAACGGGTCTGCTAAATAAAGTAAAATCTCTACAGTCATTTGGAAATGGCTGAGTCGAAGCTTATTCGTTCTAAGGAATACCCCAAGAATTACGGTTCTGTAACGTCACCGGCTCTGACTTCTCCGTCTCTAACTGATCTTAGTTCGTCTGTAGAGAACTTCAATGGGCCTCAAGTGTGCACCGAGGAACACACCTTGGCGTTCGTGAACGTTTCATACTCTATTTCTAACGGCTGTTCAAAAGGAACCAAAACTATACTGGAACCTTTGAGGTACGAGTGTTTTCATGCCACTTGGAAACATCATCATTCTTGTGCCCTCTCTGCACTTGTTCAGTGTAGTACCCCTTGAATAATACAGGAAGTGGTTGCATTCAACATATAGTAAATGTAGTGTATAGGCTCATAGTAAACTGTGGCTTATTGGTGATCCTAATGTAGCCTAAGCTCTGGGTTTTTTTTATACTCTTCCCATAGGTGGTAAAAATGCAAGTACAGTATGTACCAGATTTTATGAGACATTTCAGTGAAACTATCAAACAAGACTTGGAACTAGTGATAAGAAAGTGAAGTTCATTAGATATGAGGGGCTAAATATTGTACAAGTTACAGCAATGAACATTTTGACCTGAACTGAACAGGTCTTCCTATAAATCCTAGATACATGTACCAGCCTATATTTTTTCTTTTCACAAATAAAATTCTTGAGAACATAAATACTTACAGTTCAGCTCTTAATTTCTCATTTCACTACTTTTACATAATAACTAGTGATGTGCTTGAGCACAAATGGCGAGTGAGCCTAAAGACTATATGTACTATTTTTATATGAATGATTTTGACTTCTAACACTGAAGCTACTGAAAATAAGGTCGAGTTTTTAAATTACGCATACAGGTAAAGGGATTTCAGTGCCATAGTAACAACTCGCTGCAACAGTTTGAATTGAAGGAAAAAAACAACAACAACAAAACAATACACGTTATTTAAACGTTTTCTTTGTGATAGTCTTTAGCTAAGCAGTGGCTGTAAAGCACAATGCTTTCACACAACTGGACATACACCTACACGAGACTTGCCTTTGCGGTTAGTCTAGTGGACAATGCATTTTCAAGTAAATACTGTTGCGTATGGCTTATAACAATGACAAAAAGCGCGTTGACTTACCACTGCCAGTAACTCAAATAGAAATGGAAGTCCTGTAAGTTTTTGAGTTTAAACTGCACCTGCAAAAGAATTCGAAACGGTAAACAATTCAATTTCTAGGGTGGTACCGGTACTGATCAATAAACTGGAGGATTTTGTTTAGTGAAGTTTGGGACGGGGTCGACCACAGAACTAACACAAAAACGTGAGGGTCAAAGTACAAAAATGCCTTACGTACGTCCAAACATATATATAAACGATTAATATCCCCGATTTTCAATTGAGTTACCCCTGAGAGTGTCTCACTAGCTTCGCTCGCTCGCCAATCAAATTTTATTAGGTTTTTTTTGTTTTTTTTTGTTTTTTTTGTTTTTTTGTTGTTTTTTTAAATATATCTTCCTTAGCATCAATATCGTTATGTGGACTCGTAGACTACTATCTATTGAAGCATATATTGTTGAAGCAGCAAAGAAATTTTAGTCCACACGCCTGGCTGGTTGATTGTTTCTTTGTTGTTTTTATTATTTTTTGTTCATAGTCTGTAATTGTTGGTTCACTGAGCAAGAGCTAGGTCAGCAATGACGCTCAATCACTTGAGGACCATGGCAACAGCAACAAACAATGACGTCATCCTTAATGTTTTGTTGTTGTTGTTTTCATACAAGAAAAAAAGGATTTATTTAAAATATACGTATTTTATCTCAACCACTTTATTTGTGTTAACAACAGCCTTCTCCTTCATTCAGTCAAGTTCTTCCTGTGACCCCTTGCTAGAAACTCACTAGAGGGGCATGTAATTCTGACTAATATCGTTCCATAAATTCATTCTAATGAGATTGAATTTGAATTATTTGCAATAAATTTTTTTTTGTTTAGTTGAGCTATCACACAATCATCATTATCGCCAACAATATAAATATGATTTAGTACTGGAATTATGTTTTTCTTATTATTAGTGGTATTATGAAGCCGGGGCTCAATGCAATCATGGGACCCACAGGGAGTGGCAAGACAACGTAAGTGGGTTGTATGTAGAATTTAATTATTAATTAACAGAATATTGGCGAGAATTTTTTGTGCAAATATTTGCTAATTTGTTGACTTTGAGCATGTGGGGGACCTAAACTGATTAATAGCAAATCAGGCAGTGCTACTGTCAATGTGGCGAGTGAAACCCTATTAGGGCCTGTCAAGTATAGGTAAAGGGTATAGTTTCACGAGACTGCTTGTTAGGGTCTGTCAAGTAGGTAAAGGGTATAGTTTCACGAGACTGCTTGTTAGGGCCTGTCAAGTAGGTAAAGGGTATAGTTGCACGAGACTGCTTGTTAGGGCCTGTCAAGTAGGTAAAGGATATGGTTTCATAAGACTGCTTGTTAGGGTATGTCAAGTAAGGTAAAGGGTATAGTTTCACGAGACTGCTGAAAAACTACAGAATGGCTTGTTGTTGAGAAAACTTGGGACTACCGTATGGACTCGGAAGAAAGAATCTCTAGTTGAATCCGTGGTTTAAGATTTTCCGTGAGATCGAGCGTAATTACAGAATATATGGATGTACGGTTTGTCAGTTGCAAGTGAGAGTTCGTTGATCACTATATCTATACCCCTTGCCATACCCTCACTAATTCGAGCAACATGGGACCAAAGTGGGTGCAGATTTGTGAAATGTTCGTGTTGGAAAACTATGAATAGTATTTATTTTCAATGAATATCATTAATTTTAGGTCATTCTTGTATTGCAATTTGTGAACTTACCTGTAGTAGTATGAATTCTTTCTTCCCTTATTTGTCTGAACCATGAGAACACGGCCATCTCTAGCTGATTGTCACCTGACCACCCACTTGACCACTTCAGCCTATCCCAGTCAGCTTGTTTATACTCTTAGCTATCTTTTGTCCCTCTTTTTTTTTATCTTTTTTTTTTTTTTTTCTTTTTTTTTTTTAATCTGCTATAATGGGTAGGTCTTCCTGCTGTATTCCTACGCTAGTTGTTGTGTATTCTTGCATTAATTGTTGGAGAGTATATGAGCTGATACAATATCTATATTTTTATTTAGAGGAAGTGTTTATGAGCTCTTTGCAGCATAGTTCTGTGGAGAGACAAAGGAAGTGACAGTTTTTGTAAGGATAATCTGACAAGATTCTGTGTTGCTATGTGCACATGGTCAAATAGTTATCCCATAACAATAGTGTGTCCAGATTAGAAAGGTTTTGGAGTAGTGAGGTCGGATTGGCGAGGGTCTACTGTATTCAGTTTATTTTTTGTTTTTTTATTTATTGTTGTTTTTTGGGTTGTTTTTTTGTTTGTTTGTTGTTGTTGTTTTTTGTTTTGTTTGTTTGTTTTTTTGCTTTTTATGTCATGAGATATAACCATTTTATTATAATTATTATCATTATTATTATTATTATCATTATTATTATTACTATTATATTTAGATTTCTAGATATTTTAGCAGACCGCAAGGCACGGTCTCGGGTGACGGGTGCTGTCCTCTACAACTCTGCGATGATCCGGCCTAACTTCAGATTCAGCACGGGCTACGTGGTTCAGGTACGCATAGTGAAGTCCACAGGCGCAGCTTCATGCATGAGTCTGTAGTTCAGAGGTCAAGTTTGTGTCAGTTGTCTATTAAAGTATATTCCAAATATGTACATTCCAAAGTGAGAGACAAAGAGCCTCTCGTGCCGGGTGGAATCAGTTGTCGCGAGTGTCATCTTATGGTGCCTGCGTGCCATCACTACAATGGCACAGGAAATGGACTGCCTTTATCACTCACTTCATTTTATTTTTTCTGTTCATGTTCGCGATCTAAGACTGAAACAAGTACGTACTCTCTTCCCTAAACTACACACAATAGCTTTAATGTTATCACTGATTTATACAAACTTCAATTGCTTTTGGATGCAAGCGCTTATTGTTGACTGTCAATTCCGAGTGATTGTTGTTGTTGTTGTTGTTAAACAGCACTTGAGGCATATTTCATAAGTGTATGTGGAATCATATGTACACTGAAGTATAGAGTTAGAAGCAGTTGTGTAGGATGTGGGGGGGGGAGGAGAGTGGAGCCCCCATGATTATTGGTACACATCTAAAGAGGTGATTTCTCAAGGCATGCACTTTGAGCCTCTCTCTCCTCCCCCCCCCCCCCCCCCCCCCCCCCCCCACTCCCATACTGAAACATCTTCCTGCACATCTGTGAAGGGTCTACTTACTATAACTTGATGAGCAGTTGCTATATACTAAGCACATAATACTCTGTACATAGTTATATAGCAACTGGCACATGCAAACAAAAAAATACAGCTGCTTAGGGCATGTAGACATCATGTGACAACCTCTTGGGAAATTGGACTGACCTCAACATACCCACAACTACATTTCACCAGTGAAACTGAAACCACACACACACACAAATAGTTTACTAGAATTTTACATCTCCTTTTGTGTCTTTTCTTGGGTTGGGTTTATGCTGGCAGAGGTCCATTTGTTACTTATTTGTTGACTTTCATAGGATGACATTGTCACTGGGTCACTCACGGTACGTGAAAACCTATTCTTCTCGGCGTCTCTTCGTCTCCCATCCTCCATGTCCATGAGGGAAAGAAAGGACAGAGTTCAGAGGGTCATTAATGAGCTGCGACTGAATGACTGTGCTGACAGAAAGGTTGGTATGTGTATTGTATAATTGCCAACTGTCCTAGTTCTGCCCGGACACTACGTATCCAAGTAAATAATTTTTTTTACTCTTATTTTTTCTTTGCTTTTTTTTTTTTTTTTTTGTGTGTGTGTGTGTGTGTGTGTGTGTGTGTGTGTGTCTGTATTTATCAAATGGTAAAGGTGTGTGATAAGATTTTTTAAGTTTTATGTTTTTGTTGTTGTTTTTTTGTTGTTGTTGTTGTTTTTTGTTTTTTTCTCTAGTAAACTATCACAGTGATATTTCTTGTTCTTCATTCCAGATTGGAACTGAGTTCATCCGTGGAGTGTCAGGTGGAGAGAGGAAGAGGACTAACATTGGAATGGAACTGATCATAGAGCCCCAGGTTCTGTTCCTGGATGAGCCCACCACTGGACTGGATGCCCATACAGCCGTGTCCGTCATGCAGATACTGAAGGGGTAAGCGTGCACTTATTCTTGTTAGTAACCGTAGTGATCTTGTAATTGACTTACCTGTTGAGGTGTAGCTCTAAAATCATTGTTGATGTTGTTGTTGTTTATTTATTTATTTATTTATTTATTTTTATTTTTATTTTTTTGTATACGTGATGTCAGTGATTCAGTCTTTTTTAATTAATTATAATAGTTCAGTTTTCTCAGTTTGAGCAGCAACTATTAGTATGAGTAATAGCACGGGTAACCATGCTATTCGGGATTAATAGTATGAGTAATGCAATTGAAATAGTGCGAAGCTAAGCCGAGTGCTATTTCAGTTTCTTTATGAGTGCTATTGATCCCTAATAGCACAGGTTACTCATGCTATCACTCGCTAGTAGGCCAGCTTTTTTTTTATATATAATATATAATTTTTTCACTGTAGCTACACTGTATCGTTCACTCACTATCTCAGCATTTCACCTCTGGAATGTTGTTTTCAACCTATGGCTCCTCCTAATCTGTTGAAAAAAATTCCGTCTAATACAGGTAGATCTTCTGTGGAAGAATGATGTTGTCTCCAGCTAGAAACTACTCGAACTGTACTTTTCCAAAGCTAAAGCTGCACGCATGTGCACTTACCCTTACTATTTCACTTAGTTTCCGTGCTATTTCAATTGAACAGCAATTTTCCCCATACATTTTTAATGGGCAGTTTACGTGCTGTACTATTATATAATTAAAACCTCACCCAACATTGTGACTGATTGCCACAGTCTTTCTTATTATGTATTTAATCTGGCAGTGACGCAATTCCTGCTATATCTCTCATTTTTTAACCCTTTCACCACGTAAGCCATGCGGCAGTTTGAAGCCAAGTTGTTTATTCTCATCTGCATTGCCTAACTCGAAAGTTGGTAGCCTCCAGAAGTTAGTGCAATAGTTAGTAAGTGATGTTCAAATGTCCGGCGGTGGTATCTCTTGGGCTACAATGCAAACATTGAGGTAGTTTTCAGAGTTAAGAGTTTTGGCTTACTTCAAAATGGTGACCAGGCGGTCAATTGTTGAGGCAGTAAACCTGGATAAACAGATGGTGTATCTAGTAAACCAGAAGGTACAGAAGATATTTATGCCTACAGAAGCCACTCAACAATAAAGAGAGAGACACTCTGTGAAGGAGTCCAGGCATTTGACTACAGCTTTAGAAGACAAAGCAGTTGTGAAGATTTGCATGAGATGAAGTAGTTATACTGGACTCAGAATTGGCTACAGACAGTCTGGTATCAGATATGGCAAGTTGTATATCTATTTGTGGTTCTTTTTTTCTTCTATAGACATTTTTTAGACTAACTTTTAAACAAAAATTAATTTCCTTGACAATTCAGCAATGAAAGGGTTAAACACTTTATTAATATTTTGTCTTTTATTTACTTATTTTTTCTCTGGAGTACTTGGATGTCAACATTTTCTGTTTAACCCTTTCCCTGTCAATTTTTTTTCCAATGATTCCAGTGAATGCATTTAAAAATTCATAAAAAAATAAATATTGGTCAAAGTCCCTAGCAACCATACATTTTTGTAATTATCAGTTAATTTTACACTTGACCACATTAATTAGGTTGCCAAGCAACAAAACCACAAAAATTAAGTAACCGATTTTTTTTTGTATTTTCTTGCTAATTCAATTATAGAAATATGAAAAATTGTTATATAATTAAACTGAATGTGTATCAAAGCAGAACAATAAGTGAAAACCATGATTTCATTAAAAAATACCATAAAGAACGTGGAGGAAAAAAAATACAAAATGATTATATGTTCTAAGAGATTCATATATTGCTCTCCAATAGGGATCGCTCTCTTTCCCCATGTGATTCAGCACCATCACTTGACTCACCACCATCATTGACACCAGCATCTAAATTTTATTACATATTTTGACTTTATAAATAGCTAAATTTAAAAATTTGAATTCCCAGCTAGTGCCTTTGCAATAATGTAGCCAAACAATTAGTTCACAAGTAGTCTCATGTCAAAATCAAACAAAGTTAGTGACAACAAATCATGACATAATTTTACCTTATAATTAGCCTAGTATAAACTGCATTCGAAATTTGAATTACCACAACCACTTAGTTAGTGGTTTAGTAAAAGTGTAGCTAAACAATTGGTTCAAAACTAGTCTTATGCCAAAAAAACAACAATAATCATGTTAGTAGCAACAAAGCATACTTACTGGTGGTGCAACTTGGACAGTTGCGACATCTCAGGAAGCGATGAAAGTGATTTGAGGATGACAGAATGTTTTCTTACCTTGGTACTCTGTCTGAGACAGTAGTGGCCCCCTCTGACTACGAAGGAAGCACTAGCAGCTCAACTTCTGATGAAGTTGATGATGTAGCAATGCTGGATGACTCATTGGACAGCCTCAGTGATGAGCCTCTCCAACATATCCAACAATTCCACCGCGGTAAACCGTTCGGCCATTTTGTTATTTTTTTAATCAACGGTCTGGTTTATTTTTAACCTAGGCCTTAGTAACATCCTTTTATGCTATTTATAAACAATTTTACGTCGTAGAGCAACTCAAGACGCGTGTTTTTATACGTATACTCTAACGTAACTTCACGCCGTTAGTCTTTTAAAATATTTTTTAGCGCGGGTACTTTGCGCGCCGAGAATTCTCGGCTTTGACAGGTAAAGGGTTAAAAGTGATGAAGTTGTCCAGTAAAATTAGTTATTAGCAAGTACAGTACCCCGCTGTCACGGCCATTGTTACTTACACACAAGAGTATTCTTATATAGATGTCTGCTGTAATGTTATATTTTTTTAAAAGATACATATGTAATAACTTTGTTATTTGGCTTCACATATCCCATAATCTTCACTTTGTTGTTTTACAGACTGACTGGCTTCAAGGACAGGATAGTAGTGATGTCCATCCACCAACCTCGCTACTCCATCTTCAAACTCTTTGACACTCTCACTCTGCTCTCTCGTGGCAACTGTGTGTACCATGGACCTTCCACTTCCTCTTTGAACTATTTCAAGTCCATAGGTAAGGTATCTCCACATGCATACGAAGGAAGAGAAGAAGGGGGGAAAAAAAAAACATCAAACCATAAGGGTTTTTTTTGTTGTTGTTGTTGTTGTTGTTTTCTTCTTTTCTTTTCTTTTATTGATTTTGTTTTTTTAATAGCCGCACTGGAATGTATGGTGGTAATGATTGCTAGGGATGCATGTAATTACCATGAGCAATAGAATTCTTCATTGCTACGTCAATGAATACACGCACTAGTCATTTGTATACAGATCACAAGTATGCTACAAATATTACTATTTGTTTTTGTTTGTTTGTTACATAGTTCGTTTGTTTGTTTTTCCAGGTTTTGAATGTGAAGAGCATGACAACCCAGCTGACTTCTTCCTGGATATCATTGATGCAATGGAGCAGAGAGGTACGTACATGCACATGGTAATTAAAGTTTGATGCTAGTCGCCATTTATAATGTCTCACAAAGCACCAATGTGAGTATATCTCATTGCTCTTTGTGCACTCTATGAGTTAGACTCATTTCTACTTTTGAGACATACGTAGCAATATTTATTTTAAACATAGTGATCATTCGAGGACCTCCAAGTTGATAAAATTACAACAGAGATTACATAAATACTTTGCTAAGACATTGTTCAAAATATAGTTGACATAAACTTCTTTTGTATTGTCATAAATAAATATTTATTTTATGAAACATTTGCTCAGTATTTACAGGCTAATTGAATATTTTTAAAGTTATGTATGGCTTATGTTATTTGTTTGTTTGTTTGTTATTGTTGTTGTTTTCTTTCTGCCTGTATGTACTCAGACTCTTCCACCATGTCTTTGCTGCCCAACAGTATAGGATTATCTGACGGAGTTCCCATGGGTAGTCTGAACTTAACCAGCACGTTTGAGACGTCAGATGTGTTCCATCAAAACAGCAACAGGCTGCAGCAACTCATGCAACATGTCGACACGACTGCGGTCGTGGAGTCGACACCGCTCATGTGTTCCGACCAATACGCCACTAATGTAGTCTGGCAGGTAAGTGGTCATCAGTGTTGTGGAGTTGGATGTGGTATAATCAATACTGGGAGGCTGCATAAAGAAACTGAGTATGGAAGGGAAAGAGTAGCTGTCTTGGTTGTAGAAAGGGCAATGAGGAAACATGCAAATATATGCTGATTGCATAGTCAAAGTGTCAGAATGAAAAGATTTCTAAGGCAACGAAGGCTGCCTCTCCCCGCCCCCTTTCCTTATAATATGCACCCTTCATACTTGTTTGTCCTTGTTCTCATTTAAGATATGTAATAGAGCAGGTAAGTGGTCATCAACCATGATCATGTTGGATGGGTATGTTTTGTTGTTGGTTGTTGTTGTTTTTTTGTGTGTGTGTTTGTTTGTTTGTTTGCTACTCTTACATTTAGTATGTAACATCAATATCAATTGTTTTTTTCCCAAAACGTTCTTCACTTTTTTTCCCAAAACAAAATTAGTAAACAGAGACTAGATTGTTGTTATTGTTGCTATCCATCAACTCAAAAAAAAATACACACTCAGACAAATACTATTTTTCTATAATTTGACATTGTACAGTGTTTTTAAAGATTTGCTGTTGTTTTTTGTTTTGTTGTTGTTGTTGTTGTTGTTTTTTTGAATGTCCAAGAAGTTTGTTGTAGTATTTAGTAGAATGTTCCAGCTCTTTCGTATTTCTATAGTTGTTTCTCATCGGTCATAATTTTTCCCCTTCTTCTAATATTGTATTAATTATTTTCTTTTTCTTTTTAGTGTTTAGCAGTTTGCTACAGATCTGGTTTGAAGATGTGGAGGAATCCCATGACTAATATAATCCAGGTAGGAATGAATGAATGAATGAATGAATGTACACCTGATATTTACTGCGCTGTGGTATATGTTTGTTGTAGGTGATAGTTATGATTATATTTGCTACTGTCGTGGGTGGCATATATTTCCAGCGTCCAGACACGCCTCGAGGTCTGCAAGACAGGTAAAGGGTGGACACCATAGACACTTCGCTACACGCTCAATGTTGTTAATGGCTTTGGTTCAGCAAAGATTTATAATTATTTTTGCACTTGTGTCTCGCTTAATGGATACAGGAACATTCAGGAGGGGGGAAACCCCTGGGGTGGTTCCCCTCCCTCCAAGAATTTTTTTTTAAAAAGTTAATAAGAGTATAATCATAGCTAAAGTAAAAATAAATTTTATGGGTAGTAAGATTATAAAAATCATGCATGTGACCTAACACTGATCAGTGTGAAGTATGTACTATCATATAGTGCGCATCAAAAGTAATAAGGGTTTTTAAAAAGTGGGTGTGGCTAAGTACACGTATTGTCTCCCACCCCCAGCTAAAGAATCCTCTATTATAAGAAACCTCGTGATAGTACATATTTATTAGATTGTGTGTGCTCTATTATTGTTAATTGATTTACAACTTCTCTGCATGTGTTTTGTTATAGATTGGGTGTTTTGTTTTTTGTTGTAATGAGTCAAGTTTTCTCCAACATGGGAGCCGTTGAACTCTTCATCCAGGAGAGAGTCGTGTTTCTGTAAGTGCATTCAATAACTCGTATTTTTAAAACGAAGTGAACACTATCAGTGGTATAATAGGAGCCAAAGATGAGTGTTATATACAACATATATATATATATATATATATATATGTGTGTGTGTGTGTGTGTGTGTGTGTGCATTATATAAATATATATGTGTGTGTGTATTATATATATATTTATTGCAGCTTTGATATTTTTACTTGAATATTTCCGCATCACGCGAGCGTTCTGTATTCTCCCATATTGTACGGTTTATATTGTACGCTCGTTGTAGCGCGCGCGTAGCGAGTAAAATCAATGAAAATTGTATTGTAACCGGTTGAGAAAAATTTCAAAGAAGCAATAAATCACTTATCACACTCGTCGTACAATATGGGAATGATATTTTACTCTCACGCCACATTTTCACTCGCCTTTGGCTCGTGAAAATATTTTGCGTGCTCGTAAAATATTTTCCCATATTGTACTCTGACTCGTGCTATAAGTATTATATATATGTGTGTGTGTGTATTATATATATATATATATGTGTGTGTGTGTATATTATATATATATATATGTGTGTGTGTATATATATATATACACGTATAATAGTTAGATTAGGATGATCTGAATCTGCTGCTTTTAGGAATCTTAGGCCTCGAGCTGTGGCTACTCAAGGCCAAAGATTTTTAAGCGTTGCCAACGATTCCACAATATCTGAATTTAACTGCTTAATGATGATAAAGCGTTGTGATGATAAAGCCAAGAGCATAGCAACAATTGTCAGATTTACTCTATTTCTGAATGCAGCAGAGAATAAATCTACTTGAATTAATTCAAGTAACGGACCAATCAGATTGCTCAAAATCAGCCACAGTTCAGTATTGAGGCCTTAGCACCTTTCAAAACTGACTATGCTTGAAATTTAGTGAACTTTCAAATGCAATAAATGGCAACAAGCTCTCAACTACAAGAACCAGCTGGCTTTTTGTTGTTAGTTTAGTTTGTTTATTTCTTTTTTGTTGTTGTTGTTTTTATTGCATCTGGTAAAGGGTCATTTGAGTCATTGAAATTACACACCACATGTTTCAGTAACTTGGAGGAATAAAGATGACTTTATGTACATGTGCTAAACGACACCCTTAGTAAGCCCTTTTTATGTTTAAAAAATAATAATAAAGGCCCCGCCCATGCCATCCATATATGCCCAATCTTATTTTTACTGGACACCCTAGTAGAGTCTTGATCGCTCATTAGATTAAAAATCTATAAAATTGACATTATTAATTTATTTAATATACATGTAAATAGAAATACATTATTATTCTAACTCCTGGCCAGTTGTGTGGAATCAGACCTCTAGTTCGTGTGGTATGACACTGTGTTTGTATGATTTGCTGACAGGCACGAGACTTCCGCGGGATACTATCGCGTGTCCGTGTTCTTCTTGGCCAAGGTTCTGACAGATCTGTTCATTCTTCGTCTTCTTCCTCTGAGTGTCTTCTGCGTCATAACATACTTTATGATTGGTATGCAGCACACCGTGCTAGTTTCAATACTTCTTTAGTCTAAGTTTCAAGTACAGTAATGGTATTGTGATAATTTTGTAATTAATATTATTCTCAGTGAGCCCTGAATTGGTGGTTAGGGTGAGGTGGGTGGATGGGGTGGGTGGGTGTGGAGGTACAGATGTAGTTACTGATCAGTTCATGAACATTATTTTCGTACCTTTTATTTCTCTGGATTCTTTTTGAAAGATATTTTCCTATGAATAAGTGTACTATATTTCTGTAATTAATCCTCAGCGCGTGGTGTGAGGATTATAGTAGTCGTCCTGTCTGTCTGTCTATCTGTCACGCTCTGATTTTGGAGATCACTGACTATTAACCATTGATTTAGGTATGAACTTACTCAGGAGGAAGATTTAGGACCTTTCATTGTGCTACTTTCTTGTCCCATTTGTAATTTTGTAGTTGTTTGTTTGTTGGTTGTTATTAATTCCTAAGCACATACTTCTATGTGCATACATGTGCAACATTGCTAATAATGTTATGAATGCGTGTAAGTTATATTACATGTTTCTCGTCCGTCTCAAGGTTTGGAAATTGACGTTGAGAAATTTTTCGTCTACTACCTGACTCTTGCTCTGACCACTCTGTCGGGATCCTCCATTGCGTTTGCTTTCAGTGCCATGGTCAGTGTATTTGCTGTGGCCAACCTGCTTGTCTCTCTGGTGTTCATCATCTACATGGTGAGAATGAGATGAGGTCTTTTGACTAATAATATGTGTCTAGCCTGTCAAAAAATGTTTTAATGATGATTCAGTCATCTCGGCTGAAATAAATAGCAAATTTTCTCGTTCTAACAGCCAATATTATGTTAATTAAAACTTAACCTGACGTTGACCCCTGAAGAGGACTTCGGCAAGAAGTCGAGCCGTCAAGTTTTAATTAACATAATGGTTGCTGTTAGAACGAGAAAATTTGCTATTATTAAAAATGCTTTTGTTCTTTTTTTTTTTTTTTTTTTTTTGTTTGGTACAGTATACATATGGTATAAAACTTTTAAGGTGCTCACATTCTTCAATTAATTTTTTTAGTGCAATGTATTACAAAGCTTCAAGGTGTCAACATTAATGTATATTTATTAGAAGAAATTCAATAATTGCTGCGTGGATAACTTGTAATAATATTGTGTAGCGGTGAGAGTAATGTTAAATACACTGACACGCTCAGTTGTGTAAATCTAATGATTGGTATATTAATACTTTGTTTTTGTTCAGCTGTTTGGAGGTTTCTTGATTGGATTGGACTCCCTTCCTGTGTGGGTCAGATGGATGAGGTACATCAGCATCTTCAGATACGCTATTGAGGTTCGTTAAATTTTTGTTGACCAATTTCATTCATAGTTCCTTGTTATAATTACTGATCACTTCTATGAATTGTTTGTATACATGTGTGTGTGTGTGCATATGTGTGTATGTGTGTGTGTGCATGTGTGTGTGTGTATGTGTGCATGTGTGTGTATGCGTGTGTGTGTGTGTGCATGTGTGTGTGTGTGTGTGCATGTGTGTGTGCATGTGCGTGTGTGTGTGCATGCATGTGTGTGCATGCATGTGTATGTGTGCATGTGTGTGTGTGTGCATGTGTGTGTGGTGTGCATGTGTGTGTGTGCATGCATGTGTGTGTGCATGTATGTGTGTGTGCGTGTGTGTGGGTGTGTGTGTGGTGCATGCATGCATGTGTGTGTGTGATGTGTGTGCATGTGTGCATGTGTATGGGTGTGCATGTGTGTATGTGTGTGTGATGTGTGTGTGTAGGCCTTGGCTTGCAATGAACTGAAGGGAAGAGTATTCAGTGAAGTTCTTCATCCAGACGTCAATGGAACGTATAACCCAAGAGACTGGTATGCTAAATGATGGAGTTTGTTGTTGTTGTTGTTGTAGTTTGTTTTTATTTATATTAGATGAATAAATATGCATACATATACACAAGTAAAAATTTTCAACCTTTTTTTTTATGAGATGTTAATCAAGTATGTTGATATGTACTCATTTATACAATTTACTTGGAAAAGTGGACTAGATTTGAGAGAGTGAAAGCAAGAGATGTCTATCGCTTAGCCATAGTAATTTTTTTTTTTTTTTTTTTTTTTTTTTTTTTTTTTTTTTACAGATTTTTGTGGCTATAATCGTCCCAAAAGTACTTGTAATTGAATTTTTATTCATGAAATATAGAATAAATTATAATATAATTTGCTAATTGGTCTTTTGTCCATAAATATTCCACATTATTATTTGGAATATTTTCATTATAGTGGGATATTTGTATTGTGGTGACAAGACACGTTATCTTATCTTTACCTCTGTACAATGCTACTCTTTTCTGCCTCAGAGAACTAGTTAGTAAAAGGCTGCCCCCTCTGGCACTTGCTAATGCTAAGGAAGCACCAAAGGTGCGAACCCTCAGCGCTACTATCTAATCTCTAGACCAAAAGAATAATTTATTGGCTAATCTAATCAGGCATCAATATGGCTCGAGCAATGAAAACAGAACAAGTAAATACTGTCTTCATGAGAGAAGAAGCTAAACTGGCCAAAGACACTATTTTCAACACAAAACCCCACTTCCAGCTTGAAGCAAGCTACCACGGCCCACAAGAAATTCTTTACTCACGAGATTATGACATGACAATAACTAGTTACTACGTGGAGGAAAGCTTCTCGTTTTCTCAAAAATCAGCCCAAATTTTTAAAAAGTAGCACAATGAATCAATGACCTTAAATCATCGTTCTGAGTAAGTTCATACCTACGTAAATCAATGGTTAATTGTCAGTAATCTCCGAAACCATAGCGCGACAGACAGACAAACAGACAGGATGACTACTATAACCCTCACATGCATGCAAGCTGAGGTGTAATAATATCATTCAATGGGCTTCCTCCACCCTACAACCCCCAAAAAAATTTATAATCATTAGGGTATGTACTGAGTGTTTAGGCCATACATCCTACTGCAGAAGCTTCATAGAAAGACAAACAAATATTGCTTTTGGCTGCCTAAGGATCTAATACTGGTACAGTGTACCTCTGATAAGCTTTTTTAACTTTTCATTTTCTACATCAGAGAGTGCAGATTGAACCTTTTCCTTAGTTCTGTTTACTGGACCCTATCAAGCATGCACTTGCATCCCCTCCTCTCTCTCTCTCTCTCTTCCCATCCAATAACAAACCCCCCCCCCCCCCCCCCCCCCCCACACACACAACAAGCTGCTCATGAATATATTCAATTCATTATGAATATCGTTAGCTTGTAATGAATATCATTACCAATTTGCAGTTATTGTTCTTGGCTGTAGTGTAGGTTATGGTTTAAGTTTAGTTTAATTGTTTTGTTTATTGGTTTGTTTGTTTTATTTAATAGTCTATATTCTGTGGAGCCTGATTTCGGTACTAATCAAACTCTTTGTGTTGCATACGGAGATGCAGTACTGGATTTCCAAGGCTACCATTCCTCGTGGATCTGGTATGATCAAGTAGCTCTGCTGGTTCACTCTGCCGTGTGGCTCTGTCTGACTTACACTATCCTCAGGATTGTCAAGGCTTACTATAGACAATACAAATAATAAATAACTGTACAATTCAAGTAACATTATAAGTGTGTTGTTTTTTTTCAGTATCTAGTATATGTTTCATCATTAATATGTTTTTGTTTGTTTGTTTGTTTTTGTTGTTGCTGTGTTTTTTTTTGGTTTCTTTGTTATGTTGTACTTTTATGATTGATTTTTTTTTGTCAAGATTCTCACAAAGTTTGTCTTTAATGTACTAGTAATAAATGTTTTCAGTTATTCAAGTCAACAGTCAGCAATATTGAGTTAGCATGGGAATAATACAGTAGGTGGATTAATATTATTGACATCCTACTGTGTCCCATTCTACTACTACCCAATGCTCTTGTTAGCAAGTGAAGGTCTAAAAGGTAAGCTATAAGCGCTCTACAGTATAAAGCTGTAGCCTTATTGCTGAAAGTTTTGTCTTTCGGTACCACTAGGCTCATAAATTAAGCCAGACTTCTTACCATAGAGAGCAGCTTGTGCACGTTACATAATGATGGACGCATGGGAACGAGATGGAATGTCAAGGAACTTATGAATACGATTAAATTCCTTGCTTGTGCACTTGAACCAGCCCCAACTTTATTTCTAGCGTGCAGTCCAGCTCGATGGCGTACAAGTCTTTGAGGGATGATGATTCAATAGATTCGTCTACAGATTCGAACGAAGACTCAGGGTTTGTAGTGAATCATTCAAGTATCAATAGCCCATCTTTTTTGGTGAGAGAACATAAAGACTCTCTGCCAACTAGTGGGGAGCCCTCCTTAGCTTTCTCAAAGGTGTCTTACTCCATTTCATCTATATGGAAGAAAAGAAAAACGATATTGCAGCCTTGCAGGTAGGTAACAAAAATTATAAAAAAATTTTTTGTAGTACTATGACTAGGAATAGAAACTAAAGCTTGACAGTATGTCAGTTCAGGGTGGATTATATCACTACCATTTATAGCTTCTAGCAGGATTTGTTATATAATCATTGAGGGGCACAGGCACTTTTACTCTCACATCACATGATTGCTTGTGAGCAGTTAATTAATTTCAATGAGCAGGCTAATTTCACTATTTCTCCAAGCTAAAATGAATGACTACTAGCTAGTGATGTGCTTGAGCACAAATGGCGAGCCAGAGCCTTGTTATTTGCATAAATTAACTTACCACCACCACTAAACTCGAATAGAAATGGTACTCGGGCAAGTTTTTGAGTTCAAACTATGTACACCCACAAAAGAACTCAAAGCGGTAAATAATTCAAATGATAAAGGGTAATGATAGCTAAACCAGAGGATTCTGTTTAGTGAAGTTAGGGACGGGGTTGAACACCGAGCTAACACAAAAATACGTGACGGTCAAAGTACAAATGACATGCGTACGAACAAAAATCCCCGATTCTCAATTGAGTTACCCATGATAGTGTCTCGCTCACTCGCTAACAACTCATGTGTAATTCCATCATGACTCTCTTTGGGGTTCGTGATACAGAGTCATTTTAATATTACATATAAGATTTCCATTAGTAAATTTATGACAGGAATTATGTGGACTATATTATATTCATAATATTATTTTAATAGTGGTGTTATGAAGCCTGGGCTCAATGCTATCATGGGACCCACTGGAAGTGGCAAGACAACGTAAGATAACCAGATTTAATCTCAAGTGCTTAAATAATAACCTTTCACACAAATGTCAGATTGCTGGACATATTGGCAGACCACAAGGCCAGTTCCCGAGTGACCGGAGCTGTTTTATACAATTCGGAAATCATTCAACCGGACTTTCGCTTCAAAATCGGCTACGTGGTACAAGTAAGTAAAACCACGAGCAGCGAAACCATCCATCTTTTTAAAATTTTATATGTGACTAATGCCAAGCAAAGACAAGATGTGTGACCTCATCTAACTAACTATATTTAATGATAGGATGACATAGTGACTGGATGTCTTACGGTACGTGAAAACCTATTCTTCTCGGCGTCTCTTCGTCTTCCATCCTCCATGTCCATGAGGGAAAGAAAAAGCAGGGTTCAGAAAGTCATCGATGAGCTACGTCTGAATAGCTGTGCAGATAGAAAGGTATGGTTTTGCTTTGTCATGAATTATTTTGTCACGATTTTTTATTTAATTTTTTCCTTTGGTTTGACTATAACCAACGACAGAAAACTATGATTCTTGAATTGATTTATTCCAGAATCAAATCGTTTTTATAATTAGATACTTTAATTAAGTATTTAAATAGTAATGGAATAATGTGTTCATAGATTGGAACTGAATTTTTTCGAGGGGTGTCTGGAGGTGAGAGAAAAAGGACAAACATTGGAATGGAACTGATCACAGAGCCCCAGGTTCTGTTCCTGGATGAGCCCACCACTGGACTGGATGCCCATACAGCTGTGTCCATCATGAAGATACTAAAAGGGTCAGTAGAAGAGTAAAAATGCTTGAAAAAGATTTATTTTATTTTTACTACTCTCTGTTCTATTTTAGATTAACTAACTTCAAGGACAGGATAGTTGTCATGTCCATCCACCAACCTCGCTACTCCATCTTCAAACTCTTTGACACTCTCACTCTGCTCTCTCGTGGCAACTGTGTGTACCACGGACCTTCCACTTCCTCTCTGAACTACTTCAAGTCACTAGGTAAGTCATGAATATACTTGAATCATCATAAACACCATAGTTGGAGCTGCTTTTGTTGAATATAAAATGTATCTGGTATCACAATGTTTGCTTGCATGCAGGCTACCACTGTGAAGACCATGATAATCCTGCTGACTTCTTTCTGGACGTCATCGATAGCATGGAACAGAATGGTAAGAGGATTGAAGGTAGCATGAGCGTTGTAAAAACTGTCAAAGTTTAACTTCTAAATTTTAAATGTATTTTTCTTACTGGACTAGTATTGGATGACCATATGAATGTCAAAGGGTAGGTATTATATATGCCATGGAATAAGTATGTAGGCTGAACACTGTGACAATCACTGTATTGCGTTGTTCAGTACAGACTGACTAAATAAGTGTCAAATAATAACACGCTGATAAATTCCACCTCAGTATTGGCTATACATGTATAGTGCTATAAAAAAAGATTTTTATTATTGCTACACTACTACTAATGATATCACTATAGATGCTCCAACTTCAATAGCTTCTTTCACCAATGGTGAGAATAATGAGGTTCCAATGACTAACTTGATATCTGCATTTGAGGACTCCGCGGTCCATCAAGAAACAAGCAAGCAACTGCAGCCATTGGTGGAATCCAGAATGAACATGCACACAGATTCCTCCTGGAACTTCACGTCTTGCTCCGGGCAGTACGCTTCCAATGCCTTGTGGCAGGTACGTATGTAGGCGTTAACTGTGATTGTGGCTAAATCAATTGACTACGTCATTGTTTTTAAGTATCATGTGCTATGCTGAATAATCATTTCTATCGTGTAGATAACTCCGCACATTAATTCTTCATATAAACAAAGTCAATGATTATCTTCTTCTTTTTTTTGTATATGTAGTTTTTTGTAGTTTGCTGCAGATCTGGATTGAAGATGTGGAGAAACCCCATGACGAATGTAGTTCAGGTTAGCTTGATAAAGACTTGAAATTGTATAAGCGAATAAATAAACCTTCTCATTTCTTTATGCAGCTGATGGTGATGGTTGTTTTTGCACTGATTGTGGGCGGGATATACTATCAGAGGCCAGACACTCCACGAGGAATGCAAGACAGGTATGGCGAGTATTGAAGTAATATTCTTATTCAGTCGTTAGTGAAATTTGTTATTCTATTCCTGTAGACTTGGAGTTCTCTTCTTTGTGGTTATGTGTCAAGTATTTTCCAATATGGGAGCAGTGGAGTTATTCATCAAAGAAAGAGTATCTTTCTTGTGAGTTCTTGATGTTTATTTTTAACAAGTGAAAAAATGATTCGTAAAAACTAATTACCAGAAGAGGTGTATATTATCATCACTTATTTACTCCTCAGGCATGAGACCTCCAGTGGATATTATCGAGTTTCTATCTTCTTTTTTGCCAAAGTTCTCACGGACCTTCTGATTCTTCGCTTGATGCCACTCTTTGCATTTTCAGCTGTTACATACTACATGATTGGTAAGTAGGGGTGTGTCACCTCAGTGTATGATTAATCAACGACAATACAATTAAACAAATCATGGGCAGACAATTTATGGACGCATTTCATTATAATTGTTATAAGTGGTTTGTGCAAAGCATTTTCCAATTATGCTTGGTTTTAAAATGATTTGCCTCATTGCGACATGCTGTATAATTATATATGTATATATGTTGTGTGTGTGTGTGTGTATGCCAAATTTATAATTTATCTAAGTTTGTATACATTATTAAGTAATGCATTGTGGTCCAATAGGTTTGGAGTCAAGTGTGGAGAAATTCTTCATCTACCTTCTCACGCTATCTCTGACCACTCTCTCTGGAGCATCCATAGCCTTCGCCTGCAGTGCTCTTGTCAGTGTGTTTGCAGTGGCCAACCTTCTGGTCTCTTTAGTGTTCATCTTGTACATGGTAAGATAAGTTACTGCTAATTTTGAGCCACTTTCAAATATGTTAATTGTTTCAATCATTATTTAGTTGTTTGGAGGGTTTCTCATTGGTCTGACATCTCTTCCATCTTGGATTCAGTGGATGAAGTATGTGAGTCTCTTCAGATATGCTATTGAGGTGTGTATAATCAATTGTGATACTTGCAATTTATAATATTTGTATGCTTTATTCTTCTTCTTCAGGCTCTAGCCACAAATGAATTGAAAGGCCGAACTTTCTCTGAAGTGATGACTCCTATTAATGGAACGATCGATCCTAGAGATTGGTGAGTGAATATTGTAGATGTTTGTCAATTTATTTATTATTATTTATTTACTTATTATATTTATTTATTTATTATTAATATTTTTATTACCCATTCTGTTGTGCTGTTGTGTTCAGCGTGTTTGGAATCCAGTACAACCCTCAAACGAACCAAACACTCTGCGTAGCCTCAGGCGATGGTCTTTTGGATTTTCAAGGCTACCACTCAGACTTTCCCTGGATATGGTATGACCAAATTGCACTCTTCCTACATTCATGTCTATGGCTGTTCCTGACTTATACCATTTTAAGACTGGTGAAGGCATACTACAGGCAATATAAATAACTTTATTTCCATTTCTTCTTGTTAACTTTTATCTTTGTAATGTCAATGTGTACTTGTAATCATATTTTTATCATCATTGAGTTATATCATTAATATTGTGGGAAATTTATTATTTATGTATTTGTATTTATATCAGGTATTTTGGAGCTCAAAAGTTATTGAATATGATCATAATGTTATCAGCTTGCTCATAATGGAGTGCATACACTGCATAATAGTGAAGCCATTGTACTTTCTAGCAAAGCTTGAAGATCGTTTCCACTGGGGCAGAAATCATTTTAGGAACTACATGTATAAAATTACACCTGCAAGCCATACTCAAAATAAAAACCACGCCCTAAGTTAGTCTCGCGCGCCAAACCCTTTTACCCAACCGCTCCACCCAAAAATCACACCACCAAGTCATGTGTGATAATTAAATAACTACATACTTACATTCTAATTTGACACAAAAGTATCTTTTTAAATCTATAAATTGCTCTAGAAGGATAAACAGGCCCACCCCCTTTTCAGGACGACGGCACGACGAAACTCTCTTCTACTTCCGCACATGCGCTAGACAAACTTCGCTCCCGGATGCCAAATGTTTTATTTTTATAAGCGGTTCAACACCTGCATTTTAAATGCGGTGAAAAGTCATTCCTAGAGCTTCGGTGTGTAACGATATAGTGAGTCTCGGACGGTATGTCGAGAGTTGCCGCAACTTCAGAGAGTACCGTGGACTTGCTGCACTCAAAGCTCCCCCCTAAGTACGGCGCTGGAGATTACTTACAACAACCCCTGCATGGACGATACTCAGCTACGAATGGCACTGTCAGCGAGCAAATTGAGAATGGGGGGATAACAGCGGTAAACATGTCCTTCCACAACATCATGTATGAAGTGGGGACTGGATCTTGCTTCAACAGAAGTTATAAAACGATACTGAATGACCTCAACGGTGAAGTTCCTCAAGGGCTCAACGCCATCATGGGTCCAACTGGAAGTGGGAAGACCAGGTCAATATTAGCTAACTACAATAATTATAGGAATAAACAAGATAACTGTTGCAGGCTAGAGAGAGTTAATCAATACAACCTCGTATTTCGTATAGCAATTGGTTGTTAAGTTATACCAAATGTGTAGCTACTGAGATAATGTAGAATTCTTGTAATTGTATGTGAGTATTGTAATTTAGTTATATTGAAGATATAGGGGCAATTACATTGAATTATCTACATAGTAATTGTCACGAACCATAGGTAAGTCAGATGTAACTATTTTGTTTCTAGGGGCAATACCGGTTTTAGCAAAGGCTGAACCAGTACAAAAATGTTAGCGTAATTTATACCAGTTTATAAACTATTTCACCACTGAATTATAAAGAGTTTCAATAGACTATACCTTACGAGTAATAAAAATGGCTGCAAAAGAAGGAACTGCAAATAGATAAAGCAATTTTCAATATCTGAAGCTGGCCAATTGGCAGTTTTAAAAAGTCCACTATATGCTACGTGAAATCTTCTCACTGGCATTATCTTTTCTAAGCAGTAGTCAAATGCTAGATTTCTTCTTCCTAATATATTATTATAGCTTGAAAGTGTTACAAGGCCCTTGTCCTAGAAAGTAGTTTATTGTACTTTCTTGGTTAATACTTCCTGGGCCGAAACCTCTGTGGCACACATAGTATTGCAGACCTGTTCATCAATATGCTGGACAAAGTTAGAATAACTTACAAATGGAAGTCAAAAATATTTTATTGGTTAGAATTGTCATGCTCTTACATGTCTGTGCCCTCCAAGACAATATCGATGATTCCGCACGAATAATATGTTAGTTAATTAGCACCATTTGGTATTAATTACTGAACCAATCACACTCATTAGATAGCTGGGATTAGACACATGCTACCTGACTATTGCTGTAAAATTTTATCTGAAAGCAAAGGGAAGAGTGAGAAAAAAGGAATGTAGAGCAGTGAAGAATAAAGACCAGGTTTGTATTCAATTTCAAGGATGCAAATGGTCAGCTTGAATCAAAGAGCATGTGTTCTGATAAAAATGAGATCATAATTTAGTGAGATATTCTACCACAGCATTTACATTAAATGGCAGCCCATGGCCTGCCAGCATACATGTTTAACTAGGCCACTAACACTGTTAAGAAATGGGCCAGCATATTATGCAATTGGTATGGTGTTTTCTCAGAGCAACTGGCTGCTGTAAATATTCAGAAGGTCACTGCCAACCCATTACAGGAAGATGTGGTCAGGTTGTATCCACATAGCTTGCAAGAGGTCTGGTCAGGTTGGGTTTGTGTCACACACCACTTTAGTTGGACTATGCTACAGGGTGCCTGATAGGCATGGTGCATTCAGCTCACACTTTGAACTAGTGGTGTGCAGATACATGTATGAATAATGTGAACTCCTCATATGGCTTCCCAGCTACTATCTCACAAACCTCAGGGTCATCAGAGTCTTGCTGAAATTTTATTCATGATGGTACCTACAAGCTTTAGCATTCTATGGTGCTAGAAAATGCATAATATAATAAAAAAATGTTTTTGTAGTATTGCTTAGTTGATGTGTAAACCCAACAATTAACAATTACTACTATAGCAGTTTGTTATGCTAAGCAGGGCAGGGGGAAGGGGCTGAGGCCAATCTAAACTTTAAAATAAGGTTGTGTTTTCTTCTAAGCTAAAATAATCTCTGCTATGGCTGTTTATAATCTTTAATTAATTTGCAATCCTATCTCTTAAACTTAATTTTTATGTAACCTTAGAGATCTGAACATAAACATCTGATGAATGGCAAATTAATCCCAACAGGTTCAGGTTATCAACGCAATCATATGTTGTTGTTTTTAATGCACTAAAGTGGAACAGCAGCACACTTTCCTGTGGATTCCTGAAAGAGTTTTCATCAAGTAGAATCTGTAGTTTCAGTTGCTCTGGAGTTTAGTATAGCTAGAAAAGTCCACTCAAGTTTGGTTTAGAGAACCAAAAACAACAACAACAAATAACAAAGAATTTAAAGAAATTTTCCGCAAAATCAACTGACCCTAGTTGCATGAAGAAGACGTGCATTGTCAGGAGAGCTAATGATACAGAGCCATGCTTTTAGATTTACTAGAAAAGACTCTAGGGTACACCATGAAATTATGTCCTTTAGCCATGGAGAAAACTAAACTACTACAGAATTTGCACAGTACTTAGCTATTTAGTTAGTTTTAGGTAACTAAAATACCCTTTATGTTGGCAATTTCATCAGACCAAGCACTGTTGCCACAGACCAGCAATTCGTGTATCAACAGTGTTCATCAGGATTTTTGTATAGTGTGAATGTGGTTGATTTGACCTTGACTAGCATAACATGAGCATAAGAGGAGGTTTCATGAGTTGTAGCATAATAACTAAAATGGCACGCATTGCCAACCTCTATTCTCTAAAGCGTTGAAGTGGCTAAGAAAACGCATGAAGCGGAGCTAATTCCAACACGTAAATAAACTTAACTTAAATCTTGACGATCAGTACCGAACATTGTGGGTCAAGCAAGGTACTATATAAGTTGGGGGGAAAAAATGGGGCGGCTCCGGGCCTCTCCAAACGCCCCGCCCCATCTCTTACAACCGTGTGTTTGAATTGGGAGCGTGGTAGTGCTGAATGGGTTATATAATAAGCAGTAATAATGGTGAAGTTACATAAGCTCTTCTGGTCACGACGGTTTGGATGAGGCCCAGCAAATCATTCACAAAGCAGGGGTAGAAAGGCGGCAAAAGTCGCGTGGATAGAAGACCGCGCGTGCGGCGTCGGCACACACACACTAACTACTAAAACACTCGATGAGCGCTTGTAGTAAGTAGCGAGTGAGTTTCGGTAAAAGGAGTCGGCAATGGAGGTGATAAAGAAGAACGGCACGCCACAACCAACTACAATTCAGGTGGAACCCGCTGGAACTACTGAGACCGCATTTGTGCAGCCTCAACAAAGCTTTGGCGTGTCTTTTCACGACATCGTGTACAAAATTAGCTCCTGCTGTGGCAAGAGAAATAGGAAAACCATTCTTCACAGTATAAGTGGCCAGCTTCCTCAAGGTCTCAATGCAATCATGGGGCCTACTGGTAGTGGTAAAACGAGGTGGGTAATAATTATCAGCGGAGCATAATCTTGTTAGTGACTTTCATGTGGTTTAGTGCTGGGCATTAGCAACTTCCAAGCTATAGTAATCAACTTTTAGGTTTACTGAGAACTTGTATCTTCTAATCAAATTTTCCCAGTACTAATTTGAAGTGGAGCAAGCTAACTTGTTCCATTTACTGGCTTGATCATAGTTATTGTCTAATAAAATTATGTGGTATTGTACCACGAGAAGTGTGGGTGCATTCAAAATTTGCTGACTTGTATAGATGTATATTGTAGTTGTATTGTCATGTGACCACAAAGAACGACCTGTTACAAAGTTATTAGCCATTGATGTAACTAACTTATAGGAGTTCTCTACAATTTTATGGTACAAGTTTTTTGCACTTAAACTATAATAACGTGAACAATGTTTAGTGCAGTAAGTACTACTTGACCATTTGTACGAAAACTTCGTATGTGTATGTAATAAGTTTTTAAGGTGGCTGTCGATTTTTATCCCCCATAAGACTTATGAGGAGACATATTGGTTTTGCGAGTGGTATTGTAGGTAGGAAGCATAGGAATACAGTTGCATCTTGAGATCACTATAGATGACTGTCAGTACTGATACTTCTGATAATTCTAGAATGTATTGTTTGTTCTTTTTTTTCTTTTCTTTTTTTTTTTCCTTTTTTTTCTTTTCTTTTTTTTTGTTTGTCTGAAGTACTTAGTCATGCATTTACTCAACCCTCCCTACCCCTATAATTATTTGTGGTCTCCAGTCTTCTGGATATTCTGGCAGGTAGGAAGGATCCTTCTGGTCTGCAAGGAACTGTTCTGGTCAATGGCAGAGTACAGCCCAAAAACTTCAAGTGTGTGTCTGGTTATGTGGTCCAGGTAAATAATGACGGTAAAGGGTGGTTGATTGAATATGCTATATGGGCTTCCAGAACATAGTTCTTTTATAACATGTTCTTTCTGATCTGTTTATTCCATTGGTGGGTGTAAAGGATGTAGGAACCTTCTCTTTATTACTTCAGGGTGTGAATAGGATGTGAGTATTTTCTTCTGGGGTTTCCCATATTCCCAAGATGACTGAAATAAAGAGTGTTATACATACTTTACATTGCTGTTTATGAAAGCACTACATTAACTTGGCTATCATTACTGATAATACACTATTGAAAAATTGTCACATGACCTGCCGTGTGTAGTCAAAATACAGAGGGGAGAATGTATTTATTTGTTTTTGTATTTTGTTGTTATGGTTTAAGTGTCTTTTGTTACATCTTCGGTCATTCCTTTTTGTTATTTCATTTAGGATGACATCGTCATGGGAACACTGTCAGTCAGGGAGAACCTGCATTTTTCGGCGGCCCTCCGCCTGCCATCCAGCACAACACGTTCACAGCGTCGGGAGCGAGTGGAGAAAGTTATATCTGAGTTAGGTCTGCAGTCTTGTGCGGATACAAAGGTGGGTGTGGCTTGAGGTTTTATATAGTAAAGTTAAATTTGTTAAAAAAATTTTTTTTGGCCACATGTCTTTTACTACCATAAACCCATTATCATCTAAAGGGCCCTAAAGCTTCATGTATCCTTAATATTCGATAATTGGCCGATTAAAAAAATTATCAACAGGAGTTTTATCCCTAGTAGGGCCTTAGTGAATGATCTCACTTTTTTGAAATTTTCACGATTTAGTTATTTCGAAATTTCAGACTACCAATTAGATGGTTGTGTATGAAGTGGAACACATGTGTGGTACCATTGTGTGAGTGGGTAGCTAGCACATGGCAAATAGATTGCTACATATGTACCAATCTATTCACATGCGAGTTTTTCTTTGGTACTGATGTGACAGTGTGGACTATTGCTATGGTGACTAGACTAAGGATTGAATGTGAGAGTAACACTGCTAATTGGTGGCTTGTCCTTTTTCAATTCAATTGTTATGACACATTTTTCAAGCTGAAAACACATTGCATTAGTACTCATTTCCTGTTGGGTAAAGTGTAGTTGTGTGGTAACTGATGACAAGTTATGAAAGTGTATACTTCACTCAGATCAATGTTTGGTCAACATGCATGATTGCATCTTCAGGTAATGTACTTGGAAGAAGTCTTGGGAGGGAGGTAGGGGGAGGAAGAGATCTCAAAACTGCCCCCCTCTATTTGAAACTCGGATACAAATACCCCCAAAATTCATAACTATTAATCCACACAGCTGACGGCAGCAGTGAAATTATTTGTACATTCCTGTGGTGATCCAGATTGGAACTGAGTTCATCCGTGGAGTGTCAGGTGGAGAGAGGAAGAGGACTAACATTGGAATGGAACTCATCATAGAGCCCCAGGTTCTGTTCCTGGATGAGCCCACCACTGGACTGGATGCCAACACTGCAGTGGCCGTCATCAAACTACTCAAGGAGTAAGAATCAAGCTGTGGAGAGAGTATCACTGTGTCAAATTAATTTCATTGAGTGTAGCCAATTTTTTCCTCGCGCTCCCAAGTGAAATAATTTCAGCGATAGAGATGTGGGTTGGGGTGTGGTCTTAGCAAATACCTCCTTATTGGCCATTCAGTTGTGGTCAATGAGTAGCCACTTGTAAATGTGGAGGCTGATCATAGTAAGTAGTAGTAGTAGTAGTAGTAGTAGTAATAATATAGTAGTAGTTCAGTCATTCTCGGCTGAAATAATTATAATAATAGCAAATTTTATCGTTCTAACAGCCAATATTCGTAGTAGTTGTAGTATTATAGTAATAGTAGAGTATAGTAGTAGTACTAATAGTATGCAGTAGTAATAGTAAAGTGTAGTAGTAGTAGTAGTAGTAGTAGTAATATAGTAGTATAGGACCAGTAGTAGTAATATAGTAGAACTGGTTGGGCTGTACAAGACTGATATGATTTTTCAGCTATTTCATGATTTCTTTTGTTATAAAGGAAAACCATTCTCGTACATGCCAACTTAAATTTGCCTGCTTATTATAATTCTGCAAATGTCATTAATATTTTGAGCCTTATAAAAATGGTATTAAGGTTTCTTTATAAAGATTTATTTGCTGTGTATGTGTGTTTATACGTGTGTTGTGTGTGTATTGTTTGCAGTCTGTGTAGGAGGCACAACAGTATCATCATCATGTCCATCCACCAACCTCGCTACTCCATCTTCAAACTCTTCGACAGGCTCACACTACTGTCGCTAGGCAACATGGTGTACCACGGTGACTCAGCACAAGCTCTGCAGTACTTCAGTGATATTGGTAATGGGAAATTAATGTATGTGTAATTTTTCTTATAGCCCGAGGCAGAGCTAAGCTTTTTTACCCCGAACTCCCCAGCTTCTCCCCCTAATACTTGCATGCAATAATATGCCATTACAGCATTTAGCTCAAAGTACTGCCATGCTCATTAATCGACCACCACCCAAATATAATTCTTTAGATAGAAAATTACCAACAGTCCCTCTTTCACACAATTAATGCCAAAATATGGTTTTCCTCAAATTTTGAATGTCAAAAAAAAATTAAACATATACTCACCTTTGTGCAGATGAGTGATTGTAGACATGTGCGTGCATGTGTGTATTTATGTGCTCTCAGGCTTTCTGTGTGAAGAACATGACAACCCAGCTGACTTCTTCTTGGATGTCATCATACAGTGTCAGAATCTGACAGGCACAGGTCACAAGGTCATTAAAGGTGAGGAATAAGGCTTCGTTAGTACGTGCTTTTGATTATAATTGAACTTCCATTTTATAAGGCAAGTTTATTTATTCTTATGTTAATAATAGCAAAAATTTTCTCGTTCTAACTGTGTTAATTAAAACTTAACCTGGTGTTTCGACTTCTTGCCGAAGTCCTCATTGTTATAATTGTTTCAGCCGAGAATGACTGGATTATTGTTATGTTGTGTGAAGGTCCTTCCTCTATCACTGGCATTCTGCTGCTATCAATACACTCGTATACTGTTGTGTTGTTGGTTGGTTTTGTTGTTGATCGTTTAATTGGGTATTTAAATTTGAGTTTGTATGCATGCCTTCACTTTAACATTGTCTCCCTTTTCACGTGAATCTGTTAACTGTGCCATCTCATGTAGATGTGGAGGTGCATGATGATCGTGCGGTGGACTTAGCCCGGGCTTATGAAGAATCTGCAATCAACAGAGAGAACCAAACCAAGTTGAACGCCATACTATCTTACAGTACACAGACCGGTGTGGACACTGTTAACTATCCATCCTACGCCACCAACATATTCTGGCAGGTAAGCTAAAAGCACTAGTCTGGTGGAAATCATTTTTATATATTAGTCATTCGATCGTGCGTGTATGTGTGTGTGTGTGTGTGCAGTGTTTAATCGTGAGCTATCGTTCCATGATTAACTTACTTCGGAACCCGATGACTTCTGTTTTCCAGGTACTGACACATTTAGATGTGAAATATGTGAAAAATTAGTTAAAATATACTTAAATTTGTTTATAATACGCACGCCTATGTTTAGTTTAAATTATAATTAACTGAAAATATTTCCAGTAAATGAGACTGAAAATATAAGCAATTTCACCGCGCACTGAAGGTTTCATTATAAAGAAAATGATAATACTATACATACAGTACTTGCTACTGCTAATTCTGGAGTTATTCGTACATGCAACTGTTACATATAATTATCTCACTCTCCCCATCATCCTCTACCATTGTTCCTCCCAGGTCATCACCATGATGATCTTTGCCATTCTCGTTGGGATCCTGTACTTGCAAACAAACCGTAGGGAATTCAACAGGCAGACCGTGGTCACGGACAGAATAGGAGCTCTATTCTTCATTGTCCTCAACACTGTGTTCGGGAATCTCTCTGCCATTGAAGTGTTCATTAGGCAAAAAGCCATTTTTGTGTGAGTGGTCAAAATGAAAAGGAAAAATTATATGAGCAATTCAGAGCAGATATAAATATTTAAGGAGCAATATTGCTTGCTCTGGAGTTTTTTCTTCAAGTCACTGTCTCTGTATGGACATGTTGGATATGATTGCTTTACTATTGTATTATAAAAATTAATATCGTGATGTGTTCCAAGTTTAAACGGCAACATGGAAGGTTATTTTTTTAATGCTCATTTATACTTTCATTTCTGCTGAACTATTTGCAAGAGGTCAGTTAAATAAGGGGGATTTACATCATACTGCTTATTTATTTTATTATTGGCTAATAGCAAGACCTTATATTGCTGCTACATTAGTATAATATTAAATGATTCAGTCATTCCCAGCTGAAATGATTATAGAAATAGCAAATTTTTCTTGTTTTAACAGCCAATATTATGTTAATTAAAACTTAACCCAACGTTTCGACTTCTTGCCGAAGACCTCTTCAGCAAAAAGTCGAAACGTCGGGTTAAGTTTTAATTAACAATATTGGCTGTTAGAACGAGAAAAATGTGCTATTGTTATAATATTGTAGTAATGATTGTGTCTCCGTGTACTGATCCTCACGTGCATGTTTTGTCTGCAGTCATGAGAATATTAGTGGCTACTATCGTGTGTCAGCCTTCTTCTTTGCCAAGGTATTCATGGACATGATCCCCATGAGGCTCATACCACTCCTCTTCTTCACCATCATTGCTTATTTCATGATAGGTAAAGGGATATCGTAGTAGTAGTAATAGTAGTAGTAGCAGTACTATATGGCCTGACTCAGATGTAGAATATCTTACTCTTTGAGTATAACCAGCTTTCAGTCATTATGAGGTATTGGGTCATGCATTGGTCATCTGTTCAGGTCTAGTGCTAGCCTAAGGAACCAAGTTTGACTCTGCCTTCTCATTTGTACACCTGATATCTGTTTTTCATTCACTTTTCTTTCTTTGTAAAGCTGTATCTATTTTGCATTAGCTTTGTTTATTCTATAATAGTAGTAGTAGTAGTGAGTATCAGCAGCATTACAATGAGTGACTGTTTCAGGTTTCCAGGTGGCAGTGGAGAAGTACTTCATCTTCCTCCTGACTATGTTCATGGTGTCTCTTGTTTCTGCCTCGCTGGCGTTTGCCATCAGTGCTCGTATTCCAGTGACGGGAGTTGCCAACCTCCTCATCGCCATGGCGTATGTCTTGTCAATGGTCAGTATATTTTAATAGTTTTTCATGCGGCTCCATTTCTGTCTGCTTGTTGTTGTTCATTTCCCATAGAATTGTCATTACATTGTTGTTGATGTTGTTTTTTGCCTGTTTTGTTTGTTTGTTTTTCAATTTTTTTTTAGTATTAATAACATTCTTCTTAGATTGAATTGTGAGTATTACCATTTAAACATCTTGTTAAAGTTATGTACCAACCAGGAAGATGGTATTGATATTTTCCAGCCAATAGCAAGGAAGTAATTTGAGTGCTGTTGCTCTGTTTCCAACATAAGCTTTCTGACAAATGACACACAAAATTGGGCTTGTGCTAAACTTTAGGGGTTGTTGTTGTTGTTGCTTTGTTTTTTGTTGTTGTTGTTGCTTTGTTTTTTGTTGTTGTTGTTTTTTATTTTGTTTTGTTTTTGTTGTTTTTCCCCCCCTTTTTATCTTGTTTCTATTTATTTGCAGTTGTTTGGAGGTCTTCTTGTGGCTCTGAGTTCTCTACCAGCTTGGCTACAATGGCTGAAGTATCTCAGTCTGTTCCGATATGCAGTGGAGGTAAGAATGATCCAGGGACTTTTTGAAGTCTTTTTAGAAGGGGGAGGTAGCATTGTGCCCAACTGGAAAAGGTTTTTTCCCCTGAAAACTATTACGACCTTCATTGTAACATTTGCCACAAATCTTTCAGGAATATCATGTAAATTAGGAGCCACCTGAAGTTTCAAAAATGTTGATTTGACTCCTCTCAAGTTTGCTTCTAAAAATGCTTCTGATATTCTCCCGTTAGTAAGACTCCTTAATGGCTTCTAAGCCATTCCATTAATGCTCCGTGAACTCGTGTACAATTAAAAATTTAATCAATTTAGTTAAATTATATTAATCATAATAGCAAATTTTCTCGTTCTAACAGCCAATTATATTTTATTAGAAAAAGGAAAGTTGCTATTATTATAGTTATTTCAGTCGAGAATGACTGAATCAGTGAAATTATATATTTCTGTTGGCATTTTGTAATATTTACATGGAGACATGTGTACATACGTAAGAAAAAATGATGTTGTGTAGGCACTGGTCATCAATGAAGTAGCCGGTCAGTGTTATTTCGACAGCAGAGCAGCTCTGAACGAGACGTGGACCAACTTCCCTTGCTCCGCCTACAATGCTACGTTTGGAGTAGACTGGTGAGTTGGTTCAGTGGGAACTGGTGATTTTACATTTTATAGTTGCAAAGTGGATAATACGTACTAATCATCATCATCATCATTACTATGATAATTTATTATTAATTTTTTCATGATTTTTTTTCAGCACCATAACCACATATATGCTGGCGAGGACAGGCCCATGTTTTTTGTTGTTGTTTTTTAATAAACCTTTTCAATGTTATTCCTTATTATTATTTTTTTTTTTGTTTTTTTTTGTTTTTTGTATTGAGTCTATACGGGAAGCTTACTTTTTCTTTTTATTATTATTATTATTATTATTATTATTATTATTATTATTATTATTGTCTGGAAACAGAGATTGAGAATATTTTGCGACTAAAAATTCCAGGGCGCCAAGTGCCCAAGTTTTTTTTGGTCAGCTGCAAACTTTAAATACTCAGAATAGAAAGTATGAAGTTTATGGCGAGTCAGATGCCAGTTTGAAAGCATATGGACAAAGTTTTTCCTACCGGACATTTGCAAACACTCATGTTCCCTCAGAGTCTCCTCAAAATTTGCTCTAAGCTTGACTGGTGGTTGTTCTATTTCAGTCTTTCTCGTTTAGCTTATTAAGGTTATTAATTAAGGTTATGGCTACCTATTTAAATGCCTGTGGCTGGTTTGTTTGCGGTTACTTGGCGGTAGAAATTCAAAAATCATATTTGATATCGGAAACATTGCCTGCAGTGTTGCAGCGAGTCGATGTTGAACGTGTTAAACTTGGTCCTTATAACTACATGCAGACATAGTGATTCAAATTGAATGAATTAATAAATAAGTATTGTTAAAAGCAAATTTTCTCTTTCTAACAGTGATTATGTTAATTAAAACTTAACCCGATGTTTCAACTTCTTGCCGAAGTCCTCTTCAGGGGTCAACTTCGGCTAGAAGTCGAAACGTTGAGTTAAGTATTAATTAACATACATGTATTGGCTTTCAGAACGAGAAAATTTGCTATTGTTATAATTGTTTCAGCCAAGGATGACTGAATCATAAGTATTGTTGTTATTCATGTTGTAGTAAATTGCCAGACTGTGTTGACGGTACAGAGAGTCTCGTTCTAGCCGGCTACGAGACTGCTCCAGAATGGATCTGGTACGACCAGATTGGATTGGCGGCCCTCATCCTGATCTTCCTCAGTCTCACGTACTTCAATCTGAGGACGATGAAGAAATTGAAATAAGCAACAATCACTAGGAACATTGTTTACTGTTAATAATTTAGGACTTGATTCAGTTTGTATGGAGTTTCATAACTTCAATTTTGATCTTATTCATAATTATAATATGAAACTGATTTGTAAGAAATCTTAGTGTGCCAGCTGTTGTGAGGTAACTCAAAGCTAGTAATGTTGTTTGTCATAAGGCACTCTCAGAGGTTGTTTGTTTGCCTCACCATTTACAACAACAACGGCGGACTGGTGGGCGGGGACTTAGTCGCGCCCTTCTTGTCCGCATAAAAGCGTGGTCATCCTTCATTTATCAGCGCGCAACTGGTAGAGATTTTGCACATTCTGAAGCAGCTAGAACTTCGCCATGACAGAATTAATAGGCTCTGTGGGTGCCTTTGAGTTGGTTGGAACTAAGAAGTCAGAGAAACTTGATGGTGCTGTGGAGTCGCGCGATGTCTATGGGGTCACTTTTCACAATATAGATTATGAATTGATTTCTTGCTGCAGCACACGGAGCAAGAAGACTATTCTTCACGGTCTTAGCGGTCAGCTACTACAAGGAGTAAACGCTATCATGGGGCCCACGGGGAGCGGCAAGACAAGGTAATTATCTAGCGAGATTCTAATTGTGAGAAAGGTTAGCGTCTACAGTCTGCTAGCTACAGGTTTTTGTTAGTTCTGAACTTGTGCTGCCCGTTTTCTAAACTCCAGTGACAAAAATAGGAAGCAGTTGAATTTCTGAAGAAAGCTGTCATTGAAGAAAGATTGTTACTTTAACTACTTATTCAACACTTGCATCAGCAATTCAGCTAGTACTAAACATAGCTGACTCATTCCTGAATATTTAAAGTGCTGGTTAACCAGCATTTAATGATATATTTTTTTATGGGAAATAAACTTGACAAGTTTTCATTCCTTTATTTTGTGGTAGTTTTAAGTGGCAATATGGATTGGATGATATAATGTTATATCATAAGCAATAATACTGTGCACCTCATAGCTGTATCTTGGTTATAGTAGTTATAACATGTGAATATGTTGGCAGTATTTTGTGCAGAACTCCTCAGAAAAGTAAGCCTGAGGTCCATATCGCCTGTAGCTTTGTTGTAGTAGCTGATATTTGGCAGTGGTGTGGTGTGGTGTGGTTGTAATTTTGCGTGCATGCGTGTTTGCATTGCACCATCCCAGTATCTCATTGTAGTTACCAATTCATGAGACTTTCACTGCTCTTCATTATGATTATCTTATACTTGCTTCTCCATACTTGTTATTATAAATTAATTATAGTTGTTTCTTTTTTGTCTTTTTGTTGTTTCTTTTTTGTTTTTTTGTTTTTGTTTAGTTTGTTTTGTTTTTGTTTTTTGTTCTCTTTTGTCATTGTTTGTTTTTGATTGGATTAAGTAATTGTCATCATTTACATTAATTGAAGAAGTACTATATTTATTGGAAGCCCTTTAACCCTTTCGACGCCATAACCACATTTATTGCTGGAGAACTTTATTTTATTTTAGATTACTATGTTATTTCATTTTGGTAAACTAGATGTTGTTATTTTCTTTTTTTTTAAATATTGAACACGTACGGGCAGGTTACGTATTTTTTTAATTGTCTGAGATTGAGGAAAAAAATTTTGACTGAGAATTTCCAGGGCACCGAGTGCCCAAATTTTTTGTTGCCTAGGCACTTCAAACACTCAGAATAGAAGTATGAAGCCTATAGAGTGTCCCTCAGCATTTTGGAAGAATATGGATAAAGTATTTTTCCTACCACACATCAAGAGCAGTCGATTGGTCTAGTTTCTTAGAGTCTTCTCAAAACTTGCTGTAAGATGCAGGGTTGTCGGAATGGGAGCGGCCATAGCCACACCAATATTTTAACAAAAAGTGGCGTGTCCATTATTTTTCTACTCTTTACCTGAACTTGTGCTCATCGAACTTGGGCGGTCCTAATCGGCAGTCAAAGTGCCGGGATTAGATAGCTAATATCGAACCTTTTGGAAGATTTTTATGAAACTCCAGACTGGTCCTTCATTTACTATTCTTAAGCGATCTTTTGTAAAAACTAAAAGGGTCAGTAGAAGAGTTAAAGTGCTTGGAAAAGATTTCTCTATTGCTTTTTTACTACTCTCTGTTTTATGGTCCTTCATTTACTATTCCTAAGCGATATTTTGTAAAAACAAACGTAGTTCAGAAATCCTTCCAGCAATGTTGGTCTGCAAAATGGCCATTTTTGCACTACTAGGCGTCTTCCCTTTCAGTAGTTTGCCACACACATTTGAAGGGGGAAAAACAGCAACTAAGACTGCCACAAATGGCAGGCATTTGTACGTCCTAATTGCAAAAGATTCAGTTTAATTCAAGTTTTTTTTGACATTGTGTTGTTTGCTTTATATGTCCAAGTAGCTATATTAGCTATTTATTATGATATATTATACACTCTACATAATAGGTGTAACTATAATTTAACATTATTTATTTGAATGAACTTACTGATTGTTATAAAAATAATTTGCTTTGTAATTATTATAATAAAATATGACTTGTACTGAATTGTTTGGTATGATTACAATGGCACTTGAATTTATTAGATACGCAGAGCATAGACTTAAACTCTTTGGTTCATTTGATAGGAAAACCATTGTTTTTTCTTTTCTAAAACTCATTACTTGAATAAATGAGTGGGTGTGGTTATAATGGCTGCATCAATAAGATCTCGCCTCCTACTCCCCTGTCTGATGGACTGGTTCCGGTTCATTTCAGGCTTTTGGAAGCTTATTTTCTTGCTATAAGGCTATAGCTACTTACTTTAGATGCCTGGCTGTTCGTTTATGGCTTTTTGTAGTTGATTTGTGTTAGATATTCAAAAATCAAATCCGAATTGTAAAAGACGCCTGAAGTGTTGAATTAAATTGGCATCGAAAGTGTTAATGAATTCATTTCAGTGCGTTGTACGCCCTATTCGTCACTCTCTTGACAACGAAAATAGTGCATTCTGCAGACTTTTATAACAGAATGTAATTTTCCTTTTGCCAGTGGTAGATCTGTTCAACCATTAAAGGAGGGAGAGAGTGAACCAGACATGACTCCATTCCGTGGGAATGACAGAGAAACATAATGATGGCACATGTAAACAAAATTGTTTACTATGTGAAATATTTATGCACGAGCTTAAAGGAACGTTGTGTTTGCTCTTCTGCAATGCAAGAATTTTTTTTTTTTGCTGGCCATAAATATAATATGTATAAATAAGTAAATGAACATAATACTTTTCATGTTTACAGAAATTTTCATGTATGCTTGAAATGTATTACCATACTCCATGAGATATTGTATACTCATTCTGAATTTATCCTTCAGGCCCTTTTTACTCCACTGTAATACATTGGTAAGCAAATAATTTTTCAACAATAATACCAGCATGACTCAGTTTATTTGGTGGAGAAAAATACACAGCTTGGTCAGCTCTTAAAATCTTCTATTAATTCATTGGCTTTGGATTGAGAATGTATCATTGGAAGGCAAATACTAAAATTGTTCTGTATAATTCAAACTGTCATGCTCAGTAATTTGCAATATTTCAGAACTCCTTAACAGTATAAATACAGAATTGGAGTGTTCATTCGCTGGCTGATTGTCGTAGCTCAGTGGCAGAGCGCTGATGCACTAAGCAAGCGGTCATGGGTTCGATCCCCGGTGGCGACCAAATATTTTTTAATTCTGCATTGTTTAAAAAAAACATCCTGTGAAAGAGAAAGAATACATCTAATTACAATATTGCCTGTTCTTATGTACCTGTAAGGTAAACCTACTACCTTGGTCATAAGTTATAGTTGAGGACTCATGACCTGAACTCTAGCTGCTGTTTGTTATGCTGCATTGTATTGTTTTTATTTTGTTTTGTTTTTTCAGTCTTTTGGATATTCTAGCAGGTAGGAAGGATCCGTCTGGTCTACAAGGAACTGTTCTGGTCAATGGCAGAGTACTGCCCAAGAACTTCAAGTGTGTGTCTGGATATGTGGCCCAGGTAAAAGGGGAAAGGAGATAATAAATATTGTTTTTACTGCTAGAAATATGGTTATTTTATGACATGTTACGTGTGGTGGTTTGGAATAGGCCAGGTATAGTGGAGACTATCTCACTGGCAATGATAGTGTTTGATATGAGCATCAGTTTTCATCATGATGTCAAACTATTATAATTATTTCAGCTGAGAATAACTAAATTATTATTATGTATTAATTATTAAAGGATGATGTCATCATGGGAACTCTAACAGTACGAGAAAATTTGCATTTTTCAGCTGCACTACGCCTACCAGGAAAGACTAATCGTCAGCAGCGTATTGAAAGAGTAAACAGAGTTATCACAGAACTGGGGCTAGAGAAATGTGCTGACACTAAGGTCAGTGCCAACTCTGTTGATCGATACATGTGGAGGATGTATTTATAATGAGACTTGAGATTAATTTAAATTAATCACAATTAGCAAGTTTTAATTATTACAATTTAATTCTTCATTTCAGATTGGAACTGAGTTCATCCGTGGAGTGTCAGGTGGAGAGAGGAAGAGGACTAACATTGGAATGGAACTGATCATAGAGCCCCAGGTTCTGTTCCTGGATGAGCCCACCACTGGACTGGATGCCAACACTGCAGTAGCCGTCATCAAACTACTCAAAGAGTAAGTGAAAAGTATACTTTTACACAATAAGTTGATACACGTAATATAGTATGCAGAACCTATTGATTCAAGTACCTCATGAATTTATTACCAGTATATGTTAGGTGAGTGGTAATGTGTTGAAGCTATCCATGTTAACATTCTCTAACTTTTATAAGTCAATACCTAGACGTCAGGAAAGTTGAAGCTTGGAGTATATTTTAGACACTAGCGGGTATTAAATAGAAAGTGGTATACTCGAAATGTATAAAACTGTTCCAAGTATTGTTTTGAGTCCATTTGTCAGTCCATGCCTTAAAAAGTAGACATGCTTTGAAGAAAAATTAACAAGTAACTCTACTTTCTAAAGAACAATTCCATATTTGGGATAACTTAATATTATAACTAATCTCTGTATTATGTGTTAATGTAATACTAAACATCAACTATTAGCAACTGGTTCAAGCTAACATTTTTGTATATTTATAGTTTATTTATTTTGGATTAATGTTGTTGTTTTCAGGTTATCTGTGAAGCATGATAGTGTTGTGATTATGTCCATCCACCAACCTCGTTACTCCATCTTCAAACTCTTTGACAGGCTCACTCTCCTGTCTCAAGGTCACATGGTATACCATGGCGATGCTTCTTTCGCCCTTCATCACTTCAGCAATCTTGGTAGATCTATTTTCATAGAGACAAATTGTCCTATTAGGAGATGTAATAGCACAGAAAACTGTGGTATTCGGGATTAATAGCATGAGTGGAGTGAGAATTTTTTCACGAGGCAAAGCCGAGTGAAATTTCTCGCCGCACGAGTGCTATTTATCCAAATACCACAGTTTTCCGTGCTATCATAATATGTTAATACTATAGCCAAAGATAACAGTTCATTTCTGCAGCTAAGAAAACCATAATCTTGTATTATTTCTGTCGAAAAAATTTTTTTATCCCGGTTCTGCTATTATTCATACTTTTCTTATTGTTGCTAAATAGCGTTTCCCTGGAATTTCACCACAACATTGCTTAGCGGGTAAAAGTGTGGCAAGGTCGTGAAGAGATAGCCGTGACCAAACAGATCATTATTTCAGCTTTCCACTGCTGTGGTATTTCAAAATAATACCACACTTTTTTATATTGAAAAATGACTCGGCTATGGTATTAAGATAGATAATTCAACACCTAATTAAGCACCCTTTCCTTAAGCTGTACACGAAGCCACACTGCAGGTTCTAAGTCCCCAATCTCAATGTAGATATGAACTTGTATGTATGTTTGTTTGCTGGTTTGTTTTTTTATTTGTATTTTTCCTACCGTATTATTTGGTAAAATAAGTGGATAGAATATAGAAATTTCTATTTCTTTCTGTGGAAAATGAAACTGCAGTAGTACCACTTCAAAAGTGAAATATTGCTGATTTTAAAAGGTCTCACAAACTCTTTTTTGTGTATATGCTGGATTTTGAGCTTTATTAGTTGACAGCTTATGAAGTAGTCCATAAACCTTGACGCATTGTTACTAAATTCTAGGATATTGTTTACCAGCCACACAAAGTTTTTAACGAGTACTATTTCTAGCAGTTGGTGTCTCTAATTGTGTGAGTGTGATAGTGGCCAGAATAAAAGCTGTGGAACTCTTTATTTTCCCTTGTTTGTAAAACCGTGCGTGTGTCGTGAGGTTTTTGTTGTGAGGACCACGATAATCCTGCTGACTTCTTTCTTGATATTATTACTTCGTGCGAGTCTGCCATTGGAAGAGACAAAATTGGAGCTATTGAAGGCAAGTATAAGTTTATTAAAACAATATTGTCTGTGTTTTATTGAATTGCTAGTAGTGATATTTTCATTAATATTTTGTGTGAATTATTCTTTGGCAAGCGAGTGAGCTGATTTTTGGTGTATCACCATATTGAAATATAAATATATATTATGACTATTATATATATATAATATATATATATATATATATATATATATATTCCACCCTAGATATCTTCACAATGATATTTTTAGGTACATGACCAGTGAAATAACTCAAGATATTTCACTGTTATTTAACGCTATACTGCGCAAGCTCATTACCCTTGTAGTTGTAGCAACCCAAATTTTTCAATACGCAAGCTCATTACCCTTGTAGTAGTTATAGCAACCGGCCAAACTTTTCAATTTTCTCGGGTTTTTTTTACAGCTACCTTCCTCAGGTGTACCCTGCTCTTTACCCTGCTCAACAGGGTTAGAGCAGCTGCTAAAATATCAGCTGGGATTATGAATGCTTGAAGTTACGTTTACTTTGTCAACCAGCAATCCATAGTAGTTGACTGAAAAGGTTGCAAGGGCGGAAATAATGTTGTACATTACTACTACAAGTTAATGGTGGAAATGAAGAGATGCTTTTATTGTTTCCCCAGTAATTTTTAAAGTATGCTATCTATTAAACTCCACCAATGTCGTATGAGCTGCATGTAGTATGCTAAAAGCAGCTAAAACCTCTGATTGGTTGATATGTGCTACCCATGTTACACTGTAATTGTATTTTTTTAAATTGGGTTTCATAACAATACTTTCCTGCCAGTTTTGAAGTATATGAAGTGATTAATTTGGACGCTTTCACAACCAATTTCCTAGTGGTACAAACCCCAGGAATATGGTTTCTTATGATAATGTACAGGCTCATTGCTATGTTTATACTTATTTAGAATTGATAATAGAGCATTAAATAGCATCAAATGACATTTTCTTTGGATGTTTCAGCTTGAAGGTAATGCTCTATTATCAATTCTAAATGAATGGTTTCTCACATTTACAAGTTTTTACCATGCAACTTAAGTTGGAGAAGTGTATAGTGGAGTGGAAATCTTAATGACACCAACGGAAAGCACTTTTACTCTTTAATGGTACATTCTACTAAGATAATTAGTTTGGAATGTGCACTTAGTATAATACAGTGTGATATAAAGGAAAAAGTCTAACAACCTAATCTACTTCATAATAACAGGATCATGTGACTAAAAAATTAATCTCCACAGCTATCCTCATCCCATCGCTCCCATTTTTTTTCCCAGATTTGAATAAAAATGACGAGCTAGTAGTGGACTTGTCATCGGCGTATCAAGAATCTGAACTTTGCCTCAATAACCAGAAATCTCTGGACTCCATTTTATTGTCCAGCACCCAGTCTGATATAGAGGTGGTGACTCATCTCTCGTACGCCACCAACATAATCTGGCAGGTAAGGGATATTATAGAAGAAGAATAATTTATACAATTTTCCATTACTTGTTCTTGTATTCCTCTTTGGCTCCAGTTTGCTGTGGTGTGCGGTCGGTCCATGAGGAATTTGCTGCGTAATCCAATGACTTCTGTAATTCAGGTGACTGACGATACTCGATTATCATTTCAATAGTTCGGTAATTCTTCACTAGGGCAAAATTGACATTTCCTATGTGCCCCACCCTGTAGGATATGTACCTATCCTGCGTGAATCGGTGTAGGATATGTACCTATCCTGCGTGAATCGGTGTAGGATATCCTGCGTGAATCGGTGTAGGATATCCTACGTGAATCGGTGTAGGATATGTACCTTATCCTGCATGAATCGGTGTAGGATATGTACCTATCCTGCGTGAATCGGTGTAGGATATGTATCTATCCTGCGTGAATCGGTGTAGGATATGTACCTATCCTGCGTGAATCGGTGTAGGATATGTACCTATCCTGCGTGAATCGGTGTAGGATAGATAGCTATGTTTCATAGAGTGTGGGATGTGTAGGAAATTTCAATTTTTTCCTCCAGTTTATGTCGCTTCTAATGAATCGAGGCTTTTGTTGGTAAAAGTGAACTTCATAGCATAATATGTTGGCAATATTGGACATTATTATTATAATAGCAAATTTTTCTCGTTCTAACAGCCAATATGTTTACTAAAACTTAACCCGGCATTTTGACTTCTTCTGGTTAAGTTTTAATTGACATATTGGCTCTTAAAACGAAAAAATTTTTGCTATTATTATTATTATTTCAGCCGAGAATGACTGAATCATTGGATATGATTGTGTGAATGTGAATTAAATATATCATTTATCAGTTCTTATCTGCTATAGCTCAGTGGTAGAGCATTTAATTTGTGCAGTCTGGATTTCTACCTCCTATCCAATTCTGTATTTTGAAATAAAAAATGATTCAAACAACTGTTTGATAATGATTTTCAAAACTATGATGACATTTTGTGTTTCACTTTTTTTTAGATTATAACTGAAATTGTTTTTGCCTTGATTGTTGGTATCCTTTACCTTCAAATCAATCGTAAAGACTTTAATGTACAAACTGTCGTAACAGACAGGATGGGCGCCATCTTCTTCATGGTGATGAACACTGTATTCTCTAACCTTTCAGCTCTGGAGGTGTTCATTCGTGAAAGAGTTCTGTTCACGTGAGTAATAATAATTGATATGATAGTCTAACCATATTGTATGCAACTGTGAGGGTTTGGTGGGCTAACTCTAAATCGCAAATTATAAACTTGAGAATAATAAATTGAAACGATTGTACCCATAAGAGTTTATATATCAAGGGTGAGTCATTTAAAGAAACAATGTTTACAGTAATTTATTTAATATCCAGGCCAGGTTAAGGACTGCTTTCAATAGATTGTGCATGTGGATTGCATTGGATGACAGTTTTTGTTTGTTTGTTTGTTGTTGTTGTTGTAGTTTAAGATACATGCTTTTGATATGTACTGAATGATCCACTCTTTTGATAATTATGAAAATAGAATGTAACAGTTCTCTTCCTTGTGTGTTTGGTATAGTATTTTGAAGAAAACTTGTGCTTTTGTTGAGTTGCTGTCATTTGTTTAGCCATGAGAACATGAGTGGATATTATCGAGTGTCTGCCTTCTTCTTTGCCAAGATCTTCACAGACATCATTCCAATGAGAGTGGTTCCTCTTCTCTTCTTTACTATTATAGCATATTTCATGACAGGTGAGTTGTGCTAGAGCTAGTGATTATTTCATCTCCTAATGTGATTGATTGCAAGGGCTTACTAGTTTACTATTAACTGTTCAAATGCAATGGGTGCATGCCTTGTGTACAGCTGAAGCTCTCTTCCCCCCCCCCCCCCCCCCCCACCCCCCCCCCCCCCTTCCCCTCCCCCCCCCCACCCCCCCCCCCCCCCCCCCCCCCCCCCACTGGTGAAATGCAACTGTGCCTTGTGTACAGTTGGGGCTGAGTCAATTTATAATTTTAAAAAAAAACAACCTTTATGTATAAACATAATGGTGTTACAATCTCATCTTGCTTGTTACTCAGGAATGGGGGAGAAAGACATTATAGCTTTATACTTTGCCAGGACATAGGGTTGTAAGGGGTAAATACTATGAGAATGGGATAAGTTTTAGTTTAATATACAAAAATAATCAACAATAGTTCACATGCTACAGTAGTGAGTAAATAAAGTAAAATAGAAGTCAACAAAAACTCATAGGCATGGTATGCACACCAATACATAGCAATACAGAACCAATTGGCTTTTACAACTTTTCCGTCACCACATATGGTACTGTGATGAAGTCTGAAAGGTTGTAGGGCTATATCTTGAAATGCAATGGACTTTCAATCTGTATTAAATTTTGATATGTGCTTTCTTGCTTGTTAGCCTGCAGAAATAAAATAGCAGAAGTAAGTTTAACACACAATAGTAACTATGGTCTATTACGTATGTAGATGTTTGCACCGAAAGAGTGTGATGGCACTTTAAATGTTGTGACTACAAACTTAAATGTAATGTTTATAGTGCTGCTTTTTTTTTTTCTTTTCTTTTTTCGCACTCCATCTTACAGTTTTATACAGTTGTTGTTGTATTGGTTCTATACCAAGCCCTATAACTATATCTTATCTGCACTGATACTATAATACTGCTGTTATGTATATACACACTTGGGACCGGTTTTGGGAAACTCAGCCTAAACACGCAGCAATATTTTTTTCAGTATCCACGGGTAAAGCCTTATGGATCAATTTAAAAATATATATATTATTTATGATATAAATGGATACATAACTGTTAAGTCTAGCTTATGGCACAGTAGTAAGTTCAGGTGAGCTCTAGAACTCATGCTAGGAGGCTAGGAACACTTGCAAGCTAAGCCTTGTTGCTAAGAAAGCCTTTGGCAGGCTTAAGATGCCGCGTTTAGGCTGATATTCCCAAAACCAGTCACACTTAATTAAGAGACCCAATTGAATGATCATATTTTAAGAGCTCAGGATATACAAGTTTTAATTTCTTGCAGGGTTCCAACTGGAAGCAGACAAGTTCTTCATCTTCTTCCTTACCCTGTTCATGGTGTCTCTATCGTCAGCTTCCATAGTGTTTGCAATTAGTGCCCGTGTCTCAGTGTTCGGTGTGGCTAACCTTCTCGCACCTATGGCATATGTCTTCTTTATGGTAAAGAAGACATATCTCTATTAAGTGCATATGTATTTACTTACAATGTATTTTTTTGTTTGGTTGTGTGTTGGTGGGTGTAGTTGTTTGGTGGGTTTCTGGTGTCCCTAAGTTCGCTTCCTGTGTGGCTGCAATGGATTAAGTACATCAGTCTCTTCCGGTATGGAGCTGAGGTGATTATCTGATATTATACTCTAAGAAAAGGAATCCACTTCGAGTATTTCTCATTTACATATACATGTATATTATATGACTTTATAATTGCATGTTATGTTATTTAGGCATTAGCTGTTAATGAAATATCAGGCCAGTGTTACTTCGATAGTCAAGCTGTCCTCAATGAAACCTGGACATCATTTCCTTGTTCAGCTTATGTGGATATGGTGGATCCAGAATGGTGAGTTAAACATTGCTTGCTTATTATCTATATAATAATACCCGTGACCGACGACGACGACGACGTACGTATTCATGAATAATTCATGAGCTAATGAGCTAGAACGCGCAGACGCACAATACTCGTGAACTCGTGCTAAATTACCGGGTAAAGCTAGAGCGCAATGCAGAACTGGTTAGCAACCAAACCCAGCACAAAATAAATGGACAGTAGGTGGGAGTGGCAGAAAAACAGGAGCGTGTTTTCGTAAACTAACGCTGAATTACTGAGTAAACCAAGAATGCAGTTATAAAGAAGTGAAGGGGTTGGCTACGCTAGACTACCGGTAGGTGAATTTGTTTGCTACCTAACCTGGTACAACGAATAGTGGAAGAAGAAGACAAGAGTGGCAGACAAACCGGAGAGTGGGTAAAGTGTCGTCATAATCGGTAGCGCGTGATTACTATAATCGCACAAAAAGCGGGTGGAACAGACGAGGATAGGCGGCGTAAGCTTCAAAAAGGAAGGTTAAAATGTGAAAAAGAAGGCAAAAGCGGTTAATTGGTGGAATCGACGAGGAAAGGCGTTGTGGTAAAAAGGAGAAACTACGAAAGAGAAGGCAAAAAGGGAAAGATTAATATTGTACTAAATAGCGGGTGGAATCGAATCGTCGAGTAATGATGGCGTAAGTTTCAAAAAGAAAGGTGAAAGTAGAAAAGCAGAAGTTAAAAGTATCACTTAGCCTAAGTCCACAATCATGATAGAAGGACAGAAAGATTCACAAGCAGGAGAGGTAGATAAAGGAGGAGAAAGAACTCCTTGACTCAAGAAGGAAGAGCTGACAAAAAAAGAAAGGTGGGGGCTACAAAATGAGATAGTTCAGGAATAAATAGAGCAGGAGAGTGAAACTGATTGTAACCTTAACCAACTGTAGCCATGAATAAAAGTAACTTATGCTACTGCATTCTTACTGTGCAATATGTCGAGCGCTACTGTGTGGCGGGGTACTTGCTAGTTATAATATTATTAGTAGTAGTAGTAGTAGTAGTAATAGTAGTAGTAGTAGCAGTAGTAGTACTTGGTATTAATTTTTGTTGGATTTGATCAGATAAGTTGCTTATTTTGGAGACCTATCCCGCTGTTATGTTTGTGATTGTTCCTACATGTAGACTGCTACAATAGAAGCATTAGCATCATTGTTATGGTCTCTGTCTATATCATTTCTAACATGAAGTGTATCATACTTTACCTACTTTTTAGTGCTACATGTATTGCTTATGCTTAAATTTAAGAACATTAAAAAAAATTCAAAATAATAATGTTCTTTATTAAGTTATTTGTCTTCATAATATGCTTGTGTGTCAGTAACGACAACGACGGTGTGTGTATTCATGAATAATTCATGAGCTTTGTATGGTTTGGTAAAGCATCGTTCATTTATGGTAGGTAAAGTATCGTCACAATCAGTAGAACGTGCTGGTTACTTCTAAAAAGCGGGTGCAATTGGCAATGGAAGGCGGCTACGGAAGAGAAGGTAAAAGGCGATTAATCGTAACTGAAAAGCGGATGGAATCGGCGAGGTAAGGGGTGTAGGTTTAAAATGGAAGGGAAGAGAAGGCAAAAAGGCGAGCGATTAATTATAACTAAAAAGCGGGTGGAATCGACGAGTAAAGGCGGGGGTTAGTTTTCAAAAGAAAGGCTAAAATACGAAATAAAAGACAAAAGTTTCTCAGGAAAGAAATTCAGAAGCAGGAGAGATAGACAAAGTAAAAGGGGGCACCATGACTCAAGAAAAAGAGCTGAAGTTAAGAGAGGTGGGTAGAAGAATAGCTCAGATAGTTCAGAAAAAAGAGAGTAGGAGGGGGAAACTTATGTAACCTTAACCAATGGTAGAGAATGATAACTGAGTAAGATAACTTGTGCTACTGCATTCTTACTTTGCAATACGTCAAGCGCCACTATGTGGTGGGAGCTCTACCATTGGTTAAGGCTACATAAGTTTCCCTCTCCTACTCTCTTTTTTCTGAATATCTGAGCTTTTCTTTTATCCCACCTCTCCTATTCAGCTCTTCTTCTTGAGTCATGGAGCCCCCTTTTCCTTTGTCTATCTCTCCTGCTTCTGAATTCCTGTCCTACTGAGAAACTTTTATCTTCTATTTCGTACTTTAGCCTTTCTTTTGAAAACTAACCCCCGCCTTTACTCATCAATTCCACCCGCTTTTTAGTTATAATTAATCGCTGACCTTTTTGCCTTCTCTTCCCTTAAACCTACACCGCCTTACCTCATCGATTCCACCTGCTTTTCAGTTAGCCTTTTACCTTCTCTTCTGTACTTTCGCCTTCCTTTTTGAAACCTACGCCGCCTTCCATCGTCTATTGCACCTGCTTTTTAAAAGTACCCAGCACATTCTACTGAATGTGACAACACTTTACCTACCATAGAGTGATGACGCTTTACCGAACCGTGCAAAGCTCATGAATTATTCATGAATACACATACCGTTGGTCGTGGTCACCGTTACTGACACACAAGCATATTATTATATAGATTATTATTAGTGTTATTATTACTTATTACAGCATTTTGCCTGACTGTGTAAATGGTACGGAAGTGCTGATGCTGTCAGGCTACGAGACAGTTTCTGAGTGGATCTGGTACGACCAGGCAGGACTAGCTGCTATCACATTGGTCTTCTTTGGCCTGACATATTTCAGCCTGAGGACAGTCAGGAAGTTGAAGTAACATTTATTAGCTAGTGGTGAAACTTAGCAACATTAAAAACAAACTAACTATTTCTGCAGCTTAAATAATTAGCTACACTCCTGGATTCATTGATTTTCCTTTTGGTGATTACTAATTTTTGTTTCAAATTATCTTAAGTATATTCATAGATATTCAATAATCAATAAAATTAAACAACCTTGTAAGTTTACTTACTTAGTCTGTCTTGGTGTATACATACATACATGCATGCTTACATACATACATACATACATACATACATACATGCATGCATGCATACATACATACATACATACATGCATACATACAATTCAGGTACATTTTTATTCCAATTTTCAAATTAAATGCCTAATTAAATTGAATATTTTTTATTTCTTTAAGGCACCAGTTTAATATTATGTAATTGCATAATAGCACATTTTCTCGTTAGCCGAGAATAACTGAATCACTATAATTGCATAATTTGGAGAATTAAGGCTGTAGACTTTTTGAAAATTAAATTCCAACTGCAAAAATTCCATTAGATATAGCGTCAAAATTTAATCTTCCTTACTGTTGTTACTTTGTTATGTCCATAATCAGCTATAAGCATTGTGTATAATAATGGAGATATAGAGGTACTATGGATTTTATGTTTATCTCCTTTCATTCTTTTGTCTAAAGATCACTGTGTGTGTACTTGGGGTTTTATTTAACTCAAGCAATGTTAAGGAATGTTTTTGTTGTTGTTTTTGTTTTTTGTTGTTGGTTTTTTTGTTTTTTGGGGTTTTTTTTTTTTTGGTTTTTTTTTTGTGTTAATCAGCTAGTATGTCCTATATGCATTATTTGATCTCGAGCTCGAGCTCAATATCATTCCATGCCCAATCAGAGAGTGTGAAGCTGACGATTCTTCCACCCACCATTGCCACCCATTTCTAAAGCTCATCAGTACATAGCTGGAATCTTGCGTCAGTGCCAGGGACAACAATGGTATCCTCAACATTTGGCATTTGGCTTTTGTTGTGGTAGGCTGGGTCCATTTATTCACTAGAGGGCATATATAGAAGTAGGGGTATTGCCAGCAGCTATAATTTGTTTTGTAAACTTGACCTGTCCCATGATTAATAGTCTTAGAACATTATAGCTATTGTATTTTTTGTATTGTGACAGAGGAAATCTAAACGGCTTAGGTCCTTCAAAGAGGGACACTATTAACTTAGTATCCCCGCCTTGAGGGCGGGACACTTAGTGTCCCTCCGATTGCGCTTAATGTCCCGTTGTTAGGAGCAGTTGCTATGTTCTAAATTAGTTAGGCACTGCGAAGAGGTCATGAACTATAACTTTCAGGGTCCCTCAGGCCCCAAGTAGCTGTGCTCGAGGACGCTACAACCTAGTAGTAAGAATTCTAATTTACAAATGGTTCTTGACAATCATATCTATAAACAGAATTTGACAGGTTAAAATGGACATCAAAAAAATTTCTTTCACTCATCTAAAATGTTCCTATTTAAGTTTCTGTGAGAGAAATATTCATGTGGCTACTTGGCTTTAACTAATAATGAATGAATTAGTTGAGGCAGAACCAGTATCAGTAGTTGCTGCTTCTGTAGTTGCTGCTTCTGTAGTTGCTGCTTCTGTAGTTGCTTCTTCTGTAGTGGCTGCTTCTGTAGTTGCTGCTTCTGTAGTTGCTGCTTCTGTAGTTGCTGCTTCTGTAGTTGCTGCTTCTGTAGTTGCTGCTTCTGTAGTTGCTGCTTCTGTAGTTGCTGCTTCTGTAGTTGCTGCTTCTGTAGTAGTAGCTTCAGGCATAGTAGTAGCCTCAGGTGTGGTTGTAGTTTCTGGCATAGTGGTAGCAGTTGTTTCAGGCACTGTAGTAGCTTCCGTGTTGGGATTTGTAATAGGATCTACCACTGGTCCTGCTGGATCGGGCCCTACATTACAAAAATAAACAACAACTTAGTACAATAGTGCACCAGAAAAACAAAACAAGATGGTGGTTGGTGACATATTTCAGAGCTTAATAAGTTTCATTTCAAAGATTAGATAAGACAACACAGGTACTTCCTTTGAGGGTACTATGGCTTTTTATGGGTCCAAAGGCCCAAGTGTCACAAGGACTGAAGGTGCTACTTTGGGGACTGAAGGACTTCAAATATAATAGTTCACCATGGCTGTGCAGCACCTAAAACATAGCAACCATTCCTAACTATCCAACCAAGTAAACTGCATCACTTCACTAATTTAAAACTTAGTGACCATTCCTCATAATTCAATAAGAAGGAAACTACATATAGTACCTCTGCCCTCAAGGCAGGAACACTGTACATTGTGTCCCTTCCTGAAGGACCTAAGGGATAGAAAGCTTTCTGTCATTGCTCAACCAGTACACTGGCTATGTTCTAACTTTAATCAGGTCATTATTTTTAACACATAGTGTTGAGTTGATTGCTGTTTTGTTGTAGATGCTTGTTATTTTGTTGTTGTTGTTGTTGTTGTTTTTTACATTGATTTTTTTTACTCTCAATTTTTTAGTAGTATTTCTATCAGGCCTGCTACTTGATAGACTTCTTGACAAGCAAAGTTGGGTAATAGCTAACACTGAACAAGTGTAGCAACACTTTTCCAGCAAAGGCTACTTGATAATTTGAATACATGTCCAGCACATCATATCACTGAACTAGTCTAGCAACTCACTCCAGGGACTACTTGATGGAGATTTGAATTAAATAGATATAGAGTTAAAATACTTATTAATTTAAACAGCTATACAATAGCTTACTCAGAAATCTGCACAGATAGGCCACATTTTCTCCCATCAGAGTAAAAATGTGGAAGAACCTAAACCGTGCAAATCTTTCCAATGGGGTCCGCTGACCCAATCTCAATGCAGAATCTTGAGATACTCTCTCATTCTCGGCCATCCTGTAGCATTCACCAATAGCATCGCAGCTTAGACTGGAGGATCTTATTATGTCAAATATTTCCCCAAAATTTTGTCGTGAGATTCTACTACAGTCAGAGGAATCCTTAAAGTCAAAGAATTGTTATATAATAAAAAAAGGTTATTTTGTATTGTGACAAGTTTTCTTACCTGGCTCCACGCATAATTTATAACGACAATAAACACAACTAGGTATTTTATTACTGACATTTCTGAATTCACTTGAAACTTTCACTCTACTTTACACGCTTAGCTAGTTCAGTTTCTGAGTCACGTTTTGCTGTCTTTAATTCTTTTTATAGCAACTCCTAGCTGTCTTTAATAAAAGTTCTATTCTGGCTGACATGTTGAACTGCTTTGGCATTGAATGTAGTTGTTGGTGGCAATCGATGCAAACTTCAATCTCATTACCATATTTACATAAATAACTGTTGCTTGAGTGCTTTGTGCCATGGAAACAGGTTGAGAATTAAATATCATGGATTCCAGAGTGACACAACTAGTTGTTGTTTTTATTTTGGGTAAGGTTTTCATGATCAATCGTAGCTATCTAACTTTACCCGCAATCTTCAATCTACCAGTAATCTTCTAATTAATCACTTGGCATATGTTGTTGTTATTTTGTTAATGTTGTTATTTTAATCCTTTTAATGGCTATATAAAAATCACAATTATTTCATTGCCAGGCTAGTTTGCTAATTAACCCTCAGTGTGCATGCATGTGAGGGATATAGTAATCTCTTCATCATTCATTCATTCTGACAAAAGTTGTTCTCAAAGATAGTGCATATGTCTTGAGAGAAAGAGAACTCAGACTAAAGGACGATTTAATTTCCTTTAATGCCATTATTTTCCATTTTGGCTTAGTTTTTTTAGAAAAGGAGAGAAAAGGCAGACACTATGGTGAGTGCTGCTATACAGCCATGCTTATTCATTCATTTACCCGCCATTCAGAATCATGATCCACTCACATGAGCATACAGTTCTAACCCCTCCTTGTTCCAGTGCTGATCTTTTCATCTGGTGCATCTTACATTACCTAGGAAGTCTCTGTTGCTGGAGGTGTGATTCTTTCATCTATAAGCATGCCTGCTCTGCAAAATGTGTGTCCCAAGTGTTCGTGTAATGGGCATGTCAGAAAGTCCAAATGTTCCTGTGGTTACCAGACATGCGTGGACTACGTTGGTTGCCAAACGGTCACATCAGCTAGTCGGGATTGATTTTCTCACTCTATAATGCTAAAGCTGTCTTAGCACCAGCATTGGCATAGGTATACAAGTTAGCTTGGCACAGATGCAAGATTACTAAAAGACAGTCACAATATGGGTGTCATTCTAAGTGAGCAAGCAAACAGTACCAGCAATGTTGTACAAATGTCCTCAGCTTTTGCTCAATCTTGTAAAGACATTATTCAGTGGAATTGGCTGACTCCCATGCACTCGTTCATTTGATATACCAACACCAGAGTTACCTTGTATTCTCTTCATGACTTGACAATTTGGACAAAAGGAATTTCAAGTAAGAGCAATAGAAGTTACTTGATTCCTCGAAACTTCTTTATGAATGGCAATACCAGCGTGTGGGCATTAACACCTGTGTATTTATGGGCGGAATAAAATCACTTATATTGTTCATACTGTACTTGAAATTCCTTTGTCCATAGTCAAGTAATGAAGAGAATACAAGGTAACTCTGGTGTTTGCTCATCCAGTGAACTAATGCGTGTGTATTTTCTGTAACTAAATAACATTATAATTCTTGCAAGATTTTTTTTATTATTTAATTATTTATTTGATTTTTTATTTGCTTTTATTTATTTACTAGCAAGTACCCCGCCACATAGTGGCGCTTTACGTATTGCAAAGTAAGAATGCAGTAGCACAAGTTATCCAGCTCAATTATCATTCTCTACCATTGGTTAAGGTTACATAAGTTTCCCTCTCCTGCTCTCTTTTTTCTGAACTATCTGAGCTTTTCTTCTATCCCCACCACTCCTATCTTCAGCTATTGCACCCGCTTTTTAGAAATAACCGGCACGTTCTACAGAATGTGAGGACACTTTACCTATGGTAAAGAGACGATGCTTTACCAAACCGTACCAAGCTCATGAACTAGTGATGCGCTCTAATAGCACAAAATAGCGAAGCGAACGATGCATGTTCCCTGTAATTGAAGCTATTCCATGCACGCTTGGTGTGGCTACAAAATACTCTTGCAGTACAAAAAGTAGTGGGGATATTAGCTTCTTGTTCACATGGTGTGGCTGAATTTTCAGTGTCTTCAAGAGTAGTTGAGTCTACAGCTGTATCAAGTTGATTGGTACCGTAATCCTCAGGAATAGTCTAATAAATAAATTAGGAACATTTAATGGCTTTTCAAAAAAAAGATTCTTTACTTTGCTACCTGTTTCTGTTTTGTTTTAGCTCTCCTCCTCCTTGCCCTGTCTTTTTCATTTCTTATCTCTCTCCTTACTAATTTTTCTTCTGGAGTTTCTAACGCCCTCAAAGCTCTTGACCGAGCGTTTCTAATGTTTTGTCTCTCTTTCTCAGAATTTGTTTCACTGGGCATCACTACTTCGTACGGCGGGTAAACAAAACAAAATGTTGCTAAGAAGGTTACCCGGCCTGCGCAAGCGCGTAGGAGAAAATGTGCACACGTACACCCACGCAAGAACAAAAACAATTCCTAGACCTAAATAATATATATATATCGCGGACTCATTAGTAAGTCAGCTCCGCTCGCTTCGCTGAATTATTCATGAATACACACACCGTCGTCGGTCGTCATCGTCATCATCGTTACTGACACACAAGCGTATTATATTTATTTATTTATTTGGAGGGACTAGATTGTGAAATAAGCACAGCTGCACACAATACTGAACTTGAATGTTCAGCTATTAACTATACCAGGTGTAATCACTTCAGACGGCTTCTAGAACTTTGAATCACCACAGGGATAGGTTAAGCTTGTGCCTTTATGAAGCTTGGCTTGAAAACAACTGACACTAATTTGGATGTGAGCCAGGCCGAAAATAGCCAACTTGAGCTTTAAGACACAAATTTATGAAGAAACAACAAAGCTCTATTGGCTAAATTTGTTCTTAAAGCTCAAGTTGGCTATTTTCGGCCTGGCTCACATCCAAATTAGTGTCAGTTGTTTTCACACATTATTTTTTAATTTAGTTCTTCTATTGTTGTGTTTCTGTTTCCATTAGCTACCTGTCAGAATGGGAACTATCTCTTATATTACTTTTGCACAAAAAAGAAATGTTGTGCAATCAGACAAGTTATTGCCTCATAGTTGCTATAGTAACTATACAATACATATTAACACCTTAAGTAGTTCCAGACAGGCTATGTGCCAACCAGGCTGGTCGCAGATTGGCACATTGCAGGTAAACAAGCTTAGAAGATGGACTAGCAATCAGCTGATTCACTCCTTTAAGTGATGATGTTCACTTAGTTATAAAGCACTTCTTTGCAGTGACCAAAATGTGTTAGAATTTTGTTGTGCTTATTAGCGTTGCTTGCTCTAAAGTTTGGAGCTATGTATGTCAGGTGCTATGGTGGTTATTGTATATGTATTCCTAAAAAGAAAATGTCCACTCTGCTCCATTTGATTTTTTAATAGCAGCTTAACTATAAATGAGACTAATATTTAGCTCAGGCAGCTGACTGTTCATAGGACAAATGTCAATCTATATTATCGTTTAGAGTCATTTGAAATTTTTATAAAATAATAGTCATTTAATTATTATTGATTCAAATGTTGTCTTTATAAACTGGGTATAATTTGAAAGCTAAAAAAATTGTTATAGCCCGAACTTTATCTATTCCCCTTTCTATGTGCCCTCAAGTTCATTACACAGTTATTATAATCACTTACTGTAAAAACGACATAGATTTGCAACGTTGGTTCCCAGATTGATGAAGTAAGTATCGCCGATGAATAAACCAGCATAGGTCGTAAGACGCCTTTCATTCTCCGTGTAGCATGTCCCTATGGCTCTGCAGTCGAGAGAGGTGGTCCAGAAAGTGCCGTTGAACCAAATGGTAGATAACACACTAAGCATATTGTTCCTTCTGACATCTCCACAAGTGAGAACATTCTGAAAGAAAAAATATTTGAATGGAATTAACAATTACAAACTTAAAAATTACAAATAATGATGACTTTTTTTTGCTATTTAAAGATTTCTGGTGATAAATTTTTGTCAAGATGTTTCTGTTCTGTGAAGCCTTCTTCAGTTGATAACACCGAAAATACATAAAATACAAAACCATAATTACAGACTTACCTGGCACGAAGCTCCTACGATAGTTGCAAGCACGATAAAGGCAACCCTGACCTCCATTGTAAAAATACACAAGCGCATGAAGTTGTCAATTCATGCCAGCTTTTATAGCTAAAACAGCTGGCAAGTGTTGATCTCCACTATTGAGTGTTTGTAGCCATCCTTCCAGTGTTGGCATAACTATAATGTAATTAAGTCAACTCCTTAGGTCCAAGTTGTTTCTTGAGCTTGGACCAAATTAAGTCTGGGACTCTTGGGAGTGGCTTGTTGAGAAGGATTGCTAGGAATTTAGAAAACGTCCAAGTTTGAGTTAACAATTGGATTGTTGTTTCTCCCACTCAGTATGAGCCACTCCTGTATATCTCTATTACGTTAGCCAAGTCTTTAGTCTAAGTAAGCAGCTATTATAACACCCGAGTTGTGGAGAGGAATCCAAGTTCATTTTAAAATCAATTGATTTTAAAAATAATTAGTCAGTTGTAGATATGTGGTAAGGTACCGACATATTAGTCACTGACATATTAGTCACCGACATATTAGTCACCGACATATTAGTCAACAGAATCATATTCTATTAGCCACTTATTATCAGTATCTGTATAACACCAGCTGCTACCTATGGAAGTGATACCATCCATAGTAGTAGTTATACCATTAGCAGTAGCAATTTATGGGGAATAGAACTATACAACATATACACTTCTCCCCAGGATGCAATGGGAGAAAGCTTGAACTTTTGAATTTGCTTGCAATTTGCATGAGCTTCAGTAGCTTGCAAAATTTAGTCTGTGCTACCCAAAGTTGTTGTTTTGTAAATTGGACTGCTTCTACTTCCCCTACTGGCAATGCAGAGTGTACAATCATTAGTAGCTAAATCTATATAATGTGTATTTTTGTTCATTAACTATAGTAATTCACAAAGAACAATTAATCGTGGTAAACCTTTAGCCTTAGGAAACGGTGTCTTCAGCAAAATACATTTTAGTTTAGCTATTCACTTGCAGCCTACTTTTGGTTGTTATACAAACTAGCTCTTAAAGCACGCCTAAAAGGAGGATGGGAAAGGGGGAGGGTGCAATTGTCTTCCAGACCTATCGAGTTTGCGGGCTGTATTATAATGACTCCTCTTACCTCTACTATTATTTACGGAATAATATATTTACTTAACCATCCAGCAGCTCGTGGGTTGTCCATTGCTGAGTTAGCATTATGGCCAGAAAAATAAACCAAAAGCTAAGAAAATATTATGTAAATTTTAGCTGAAGACATTTGTAGGACCCGGCTTTTGTACAAATTCATGAAATCTGTTTGAGACACTGGCTAAGGAAAAATGTGGCCTGTCTCTTCCTAACTACACTACACACATGTATTGTCACAAGCTTAGATATTCGGAGTGTTTTAATTCATTAAATTTAATAGCCTAATGTTTCTGTAGTTGATTTAAAGTTGAGCCTCCTCAACATTAGACTGCCTCCACTGCCTATGACCTCTTAGCTCAGCTATTCCATTGAAAATTAATTAGCTATTCGAATGAACTGTGTAGATTTGATATTGAAATTGGATATAGGATTAGAATTATGAGGAGATAATCTTTATCTCCCAACAAAGTGACCTCTGTACTTTGAAAGCACATTTTAAAGTAACCCTTGTACATACATACTAATAAAAAGGGTCACTCGTGAAACCAGCATAGATGGTATGTATACCCATTACTTAGTCAAGGTGAAGGGTCTCGCCAGCATTTTCTTATAAAGGCTGCTAATGGCTATGCTCGACATTCTCTGTCTGCCTTGAAGCATATAATAGCTTTCTGGCATGATTTGGCAACCAGTTACTACTTGTATAGAGAACCTTTAAAAACTGAATAGTAAAAAATAAAATTTCAAAGACACTTTACTTCAGGTTTCAAAAATTAACACAGCAGAGACTTTTAAAGTCAGTGCAACAACATAGTATTGAGGACACTACACTAATGGTAGACTAGTAGAGCCAATTGCTTTATGCTAACAGTCACGTGTGATGCCTTTGATTCTTTACAGTCCAAGAGTAGATTGTTTTAAGTGCTTTGAACAGAAGCTTAGACAAAGGATAAGACATGGCAGGCAATAGATAGTTGATGGTAAAAATTTTTGTTTATTTAAAAATATAAAAATGAATATAGTATAAAAATGAAATAATCAATAGGTAACACTTGATGCAAATAATAGCTACCATATCTCACAATACAGAATGTCGTGTGACCTTTTCATCACACTCCAGTAACCATTAGCTATGTGACAGTTTTGCTAGGCAGGTGTTATCGATACAGCGCTGCCCATAGATGTCGCATCAACAGTGGTGGCAATCATTGTTGTTTCTCCAGGCATGGTACCTGCAGATGCTGTTGTCATAATACTAGTTGTAGCTCCACCTGTTGTAGCCGCTTCAGTTGTAGCTCCACCTGTTGTAGCCGCTTCAGTTGTAGCTCCACCTGTCGTAGCCGCTTCAGTTGTAGCTCCACCTGTCGTAGCCGCTTCAGTTGTAGCTCCACCTGTCGTAGCCGCTTCAGTTGTAGCTCCACCTGTTGTAGCCGCTTCAGTTGTAGCTCCACCTGTTGTAGCCACTTCAGTTGTCGCTGCTGCGGTAGTCTGAGCCTCAGTAGTAGCTGCTTCAGTTGTTTGCATAGCAGTCGTAGCTGCAACAGTCGTAGCTACAGACGTTGTTTGCATTGTTGTAGCTGCTTCAGAGGTCATTGTCATTGTTGTTGCCATAGTTGTGGATGGACTGGTGGTTGAAACTGCCGGGGGCTGAGTTGGAGCGGGTACTGTCACATTGTAAAATACGTAAATTTAAGTTATTCAAGTTAATGTTTTAATAATTATTTAGCAAGAAACTGTAGCTAAACAATCCCTTTTTAACAAAAGAAACCTTTTAAGTCCCAATATACCCTACATAAGTTAATTAGCAATGCATTACTGTTGTTGTTGTTTTTATCTGTTCATTAATTAGCAAAACAAATAACATTCAAGATTTCTAACTGTTAACTAGTATTATACTTTGAAGTGTAGCCTTTCTTAGATATTATGAAGTGAGTGAATTGTTTCAGCCAGACACACAACTAGTAATTGAGAAGTAAATGGGCTTTAGTTAACTAAAAATACATATATTAGTATAATTCCTTACAGTATCGACGACATATGGACTCGTACACAATGAGAAGGCGAGATCTCAAAAATGGACTTCTGGAAGCTAATCTGGAAAAAATTGGATCATTTTGCACCAAACAGAAGGCAAACGTAGGGCAATCGATTCCGGCAGTTCCAGCTGCCAGTGCCGAAAATACATTACGCAAATTTAAGCGGACCACATCTGAACATTGGATACCCTACAAACATCCACACATGAGGTGAGAGATACATCATCATGAATTGGTGGCACAAACCTGTGAAGAAACAAGGACAAAACTAGCAGAAATAAGCAAGAGCTCTCGTAGAACCATCTTGCTTTTATCACTGAATGGTAAAATGAGGACTATATCAGAAAACGAGGTTGTATTTTAGCTTTTATATCCAGTACAAACTGAATAGGAACAAATATTATTGGCAAAATGATGATCATTATAAGAGATGTGGCAGTGAGCACAATAGGGTCATTGCGGTTCTCTGAATTGAGTTGACTATGGCCCATGTTTAGCAGTTGGGGTTAATTTAGCTAAAATGATGTTGCACTATTTTGGCACATGTTTTGTATCAATATAGCCTCTCACATTTTCTGCCGACATACCCTCTTGCCAAAAAAGAAACCTCAGGAATTTGCACTATCTATTTAGATGAAAGGACTTTTTATCACCTGCTTTGGCTGATGGTAGATATTCATTAGGCTATTGGCAATTGCATTTGTTGTTAGTTTGTGCCTACAGAGAATCCATGCAAAGGACATCAAATATGATGTAAGCTTGAGATCATGCTATTTAGGGTATTAGAATAATCTTCTAAACAAATGAGGTAAATTTAGAAATACAAGATGAAGGCAATACATTTCTCGGTGCATGGGTTATTAATATGCACTTCCAGTTCCAACTAAAAAGTAGAAAACTTCGTATTTAGGACACTGCTTTATCCACTCCAATTTTTGTAATTAGAAGATATTGAATTTACACTTAGGAATACACTAGATACTTACAATCATAGTGGTACTGGTTTTGAGATTGCCCTAACAATCATGAGAGCCTGAAACTGAGTTTGTAAAACGTGAACCCAATTTGATTTTTTCAAAGGATAGAGCAAATATTAAGATACAAAATTTTCAGTTTATTATTATAAATTAATATTATTAATGTACATAGCCACAGATTTTTGTATAAAGGAAGTGTGTTAGAGCACTCAACTAATCCAATTACTGAGTGTAATTTGCCAAGTTGAAAAACGTTTCCAAGTCCCTTTTACTACATTGTGATCTTCACTAAATAGCTAAATAACGAATGTTATTAAATGAAAGCTTCATGGTGTAAGGGGATGAAACAGGTCATTGGTTGGCTTTGTGAGAAACGTATTGTACTAACGTGCAAATATGATAAGCTCATTGCGTACATAATGTAATTGCAATTCTAATCCTAATTTCTAATTGCTGCTCAATACTCAAATTGTATATACATACTAGCTAAATATCTTTAAAATTATAGAAGATGGAGTGACTGGTATACTTTTTTTTTTCATACTTATTACACACACAAGCAGACTTAAAATGCCACTTCTGTAAGTTAACAGTTGCCATAAGTAAAGATTTTCCTTGGCCGATTATTGTCAACAGAACCTTTAATAGGAGCATTGAACAAAGAAATATTATACTGAGTGTTTGCACATGTTTCCATTTTAGACACGATTATTACCTGCGCATTGCTCGTAGATTGAATCATCTGGCAAACAGGGATGACAATGTTTTTATATGTATTCACTGAAGGGTATTTTGTTTAAACTTGTACATGCCATCATTATCTCACTAGACGATTTGTTACGCTGACAAACTCACTACTATGACAACCGTCATAATTCATCATTTCTATAAATAGATAGAATTACTGTAGCAGTGGATAAACTCTACGTAAGAGTCATTAATTGGAAGCTATTCTTTAATATTTATTTGGGCATGACATTTGCTTGGCAACTATTACACTAACAAACTTGTTGCTAAGGCAACTGTGGTATTAACTTGTTATTTTGTTTACATTGAGACTAATTAAAGCCCTAGTATCAACAAGCATGATGTCGTATTTCCTCATTCTTATAAATTAATTGAATTACAGTCAAAGTGACGGAAAGTGATGAAGTATGGCTACTTTTTATATCAGGAACAATCTATCCATGAAGAAGGTATTACATGAATCTCAAAAATGTAGAATCTTGACTACTGCATTATCTAACACATGCCACATGGTGTGGTGTTTGTTTGCTTGTAGGTGTGGTGTTTGTGTGCCAGTTTGCTTGTCGGTATGTTTATTTGTTTGTTGGTATGTTTGTTTGTTTGTTTATCTCCTGATTCCATTCTAACCAGGCTAGTAATTTTAGTCGTTTCTTTACTTGAGATCCAATATCCTAAATTACTGTTACTGACACAAACATATTGGCAATTACAATACGAGTGAAGGTCATAACCAGTGGCATTAAATGGAAACTCTTAATAATAGTCTTTATGCCCAAGTATGTCCATAGTGGATTCAATTAGTGGAAGTTGGTAGCTTTGATCTAATTATATTTCCATTCACTGGATGGCTACTTTTTAGCTCTCTCTTTTCATTTTAGTGCAGGATTTGTCGACATTATATTGCAGTTTCTTCAAGGTGGGAGCCTTATTTCAACAATCAAAATCCTTGATATAGTACTGTATTCAATTAGCTGTACGTAGCAAAAGACACAAGGAGGTATCACACCTTTGGTAAACATTTCGCAAGGCTGTTGTTGTAAGGTTTCTCATCAAGTGAGGAAATGACAGTTTATGCAATATGAGTGGCTTCTCATCAGCAGAATAAAAATACAATCATGCAATCTTGTCAGACTTTGCTCATTTATTTCCATACCTTAAGTATGGCTTATCAAATATCAACAGCTTAAAAAATTAGTACAGTAAAAACTTATCAATAACATTATATATATATATATATATATATATATATATATATAGTGTGTGTGCGTGTGTGACTATAAGTTGTTAGAGTATGAGTTGTTGCACTCCAGGCACTGATTTTACTATAGGGTATAAAACAAAGGCAAATTGAGTGCAATATCTTTTCATATAGCCAAATACTAGCTTATACTATATGCATGGCAAATAGCTAAAACATGCCTGCTCTTGTCTTGCTACTGTGAACATGTCAAAGAATAGGAGTATAGAAATTAATTATCAACAGACAAAGCAGCTGCAATGAGTGAATTGTGACCTGTGCACTGTTTTTGTCTATATTAAATTGTTTCACATAAACTGAACAGAATGTGCACAGGTCGTTATCTCTATTGAAGTGGGGTGTATGCCTTACCAAATTGTAGTCTAGTTAATATTATCAACACTAGAAATAGAAATACTCTACAAAAGTTGACAAAATCTATCACATTAAAAGTTTCAACACTGTTGACATTTAACCAACAAACTTTATAGTTCAATCTGACCTTAAAGTAGCTATTAAGCAATAATTTAACAAACATTTCGTGATGACAACAGACCAGCCTATAAGTAAGAGTCTTCAGTCGATTGTACAATGGCAAGGACCTTACCAGAATTCTATGGCAAATACTAATTCAGGCCAGTATCACTGTGTGAATATATTATGTGTATTGAAATGTACTCTGTCTATTAATGTGAGGCTTATATTTGCTACTGGTATCATCATTTTATGTCACTCTTGTTACTATTACTGTAGCTAAAGCAACTCCAAGGTTTCTGTTTATTGGAGGTTGTGGTTGCTTGAAAGCATAACTCGAACAGCTACTCGTTGGCCAGGGACAACGTTGTACTAGTAACCCACATGTGCACACACACACACATTCTTATCACTGGATTAAGTGTCTTAGCATTATCTAAGGTAGTTCTTTGTGGTTTTTGCTTTCCACACAACATAGCTATAGCTATATTATCGATTTCTATTAATTTGTACACTGACTTAAAACTACTGCTTTATGTATTAGCTACCGCAAATTTTCATCTATCCAAAAGTTATTGAATTGGTATCCAACTGGTTCACAATTTACTCTAAATGCTTGGGCATTGACTATGAAAATATATATTGATGTTTGTAAAATAATATTAGAGAAGCATCCAAGACAGATGGAGAGGGCACATTTGTCATTTCTGTAAAAAAATTTTCCTGTGATATTTTAATTAATATTAACATACTTTTATTAGCCTCTACTTCATGCTTTGTGCAGAAGGCCTCACACAATCTGAATCCTCATTTTTCAAAACCCTGCATAAGGCCCTGATGTAATACTGTATCCAATAATAAACTGAATAATAATCAACTGCAGGAGAATACCATATCTGGCATCAAATAGTCTGACTAACCAGCCTATTGTGAATGTGGACTCAACGTAGTTTTTCTTTTTGTCACAAACGGTGCCATTCATACCATTATTGAAGAATGCTAATGGTGCCTAAACTGTGTAAAAACCAACTGTTTAGTATATGTATTATATATATTATATAAAATACATTACTTATTGCATAAGTCAACATACTATATAGGGAGATTTTCACAAGCCTAAGGCAAGGCAATATACAAGTGTGAGAGTGAAATGTCATCCCCATATATTGTACAACAAGTGTTATATTGGATATTATTCCAAATCAGCATCTTCTTAAAGTCTTCCTCTTTGCTTCTAATGTCCCATAACACTCAAATTCTTACTCTGTCAAAATGCAATACTCTCTTTCCTGAATTTCGTATGTACCTTTACAAGCTTCTTACTAGAGAAGATTACCTGGTTTGTATTTATCCCAAAATTGTATCTTCTTTATAGCCATAAGAAAGCCTCATCATTCAGACGTTTCAGTTGCCCAGAACTATGCACCAGTATGTTGGAGCATTCAATATGCAGCATTTACTATGTGAAAATATTCACGGTGCTCACAAGAGTGGGCTATCTTTAATGTATTTTGACTCTCAAGTAATGTATATTATGTATGTCATAGAGCAAATCATGGTAAATTCCCTTCTGCCATTGTTGAGAGTATTTTTAAGAACTCAACCAATCAACCATGGCATGTTTCTTGGAAAAGTGTCTAGACCTTTTATGAGTTCCATAATAGTCTGCCATATCTGTCAAAACATAACCACTTGTCTGGCTTGTTTAAGCTGACTAAGTCACTTGGTGAGCACTGATCTTAGTAACATCAAAAAAAAATTAAATTCCAAGTTCAAACATAAACAGGAACAAGGAACATTTTGTTTAGAAGGAAACGAAACTTGACAAAGAGGCTGATAAAAATAGAAATTCTTACAAATTAGCCGTCAAGGAAAAAATAACGGATTGTAAATATTGTCTCCTTACACGTGGCTTCTCTTTGGGTTCCATATAGTTTCTATTGGTTCACTTCTGTGGGTTCATGGCTTAACTATATATAAAGGGTGTTATTCGTGTAAACCATCAAGTCTAGGACTCGGTAAAGAATAAATCATTTCTGAACTCAGAACTTATAGACATGTCAAGAATGATTGGGATACTTCTTTCGGTTGTCTTAATGACAGGTACGTTAACTCGGAAATTCATTACTTAGTTTTATACCTTGCTTCTTAACTAATGTTCTTTGATCGGATAATTTTTCAATATTATCTACTGGTAAATATGGCATTTTTCTCGGGAAGAAGTTGTAACTTGATGAGATATATAATTTATTACGAAGGAATTGGCTACAAATCAAACATTGGCTACTGCCTTGTGTTACTATAATACCCATGAAGAGACTCGCTCTTCCTGTAGTAGTTGTTGTAGTTGTTGTTTGTTGTTGTGTCTTTGGTTATTCAAGCTAAATATTGACAAATTATTCCTTGATGTTATTACAAGAAACGATAAACAGTCAATTTACTCAAAGGTGACTTAACAAAAATGTATTCACAGCATTAGCTAATAGCAACAAAGCTATCATTCAAACAATAACAATTTAGTCATTGTGAGCTGATCCTTGTATAATAATTAAAAGTTTAGCCATGCCTATTTTAATAAGCATCGCTTTTTGCATTTACAACAATACCTCCACACACATACTTTGTTTCATTTATTACAGGATACCTGACTTGCACTGGAGCCCAGCTAGACACCACTTCCCCTGATGATGATAATGGCACCTATTCCTTCAACAGCACTACAGAACTACCTGACGATTCTGCAGACAGCTCGACCGATCCTTGTCGGAGCATCACGAGAAGAAATTACTTCCTCATTGGATTTATCGTACCATCCCTCGTCCTCAATGTGATTCTTATCATAGTCATAGTCATCCTTCTATGCTGCTTCTGTTATTCTATCAGGTAAGTATCAACTCATATATATATATATATATATGTAACGGTATATATAGCTACACAGCATTATATATAATATAGCTATTATAGTTGATTTTTTAAAAAAAGATTGAAAATTATGACATACTAAAATGTGATAACAATTTCTTGTATTTGTATATAGGGAAGAACAAGAGACATTGCCAGAGGCTCAGACTAATGGCACTAATGATACTGACACCACACAGAAAGGTAAGGCAGCTAAGCTTACTTATGTATTAGACAGGTTGAACTAATATGAGCTATTTTTGTTTGTTTTGTAGATGCAAGTGTAATCATACAGTTCGCATCCTTCAGAAGAGGGCGAAGCAAAGCTCGCAAGTGAAAAGGAAATTGGAAATCTATTGTGAATTGTCTCCTTTAAACTTACCCAAGATGTATTTATTAACAACTTCCCGTGATGTTAAAGTTTTCATTGTAATACTTCACAATAATTAGCTACTTGTTAATTGTGCTTTAATCAAATTGTCTCTCCGGCCCTGCGCTTACCGGTAAAATACTTTCCGTCCTTTAGTCACTCAAGGAAAATCAAGTCCACCCGATGAAATCTGGCTTGCACTGCCAATGGCGTAACGACACCGCTGAATAGTCTCGAGCAGGTCGACCCTTTACCACCGGCGTTGGTTTTCTCTTTTCAATGATACATTACATGTAAAATAGATTGAAGCAGAGGCTTAGCTAGCTCACCTAAAGTGGGGGGGCTGATATCGCGCCAAAGCAATCACTACATTAATGTTAATATAATGTAATGCACAATTATTTCACTATTGTAGTAAGTTAAACAAAAATAAAAAATTGCCAAAGTATCTTTTTTTCTTTCATCAAGTTTTTCAACTAATTCTTCAGCTATCAAAATTAAATCCAAGTTTTCTGTAAGCTCTTTGTGAGCATTTAAAAGTAAACAGTTATTTAAACATTTTTCTGTCATACTTGAACGTAAGTAAGTATTTATTCTCTTCATAGTTGAAAATGTTCGTTCAGAGGTGGCAGAGGTTATCGGAATTGTACACATAAGACGAAGTAATTTATGTACAGAGGATAGCATGTCCTTCAAAACTCCATTGTTCTTGTTCATTGCACTGCATATACAAATGTGTCTGGTTACTTATATTCAATACATGTGTATTGTATAGTTGGTATAAAAGTGGGGGGGCTTAGCCCCACTTATTATAAAAGTGGGGGGGCTCCAGCCCCCCCAGCCCCCCCTGTGGCTATGCCACTGTGAAGGGTACATTAAATCTAGTTTGAAAGTATACTCTGAAACAGTGAGTGAGGACAAACTAAAGGCAGCATTCTCAGCAACCTGGCTTCACCTCACAGCCAAACCATCAGGAGAAGGTGGTACTGCATTGTTGGTCTCCCTACTTCCACACCTCTTCAGTCTCCATCACAATAGTGTCTTTATCAAGATATCATAGCAACAACAAAAACACTAATACATTAATACCCAATAAGATTAGTTGCTAACTTTGTAACTAAAGTTGTACAGAATGAGATTAATGTCATCATCCACCACATAGAAGATTGGCACACACAAAATACATCAGAGACAGTAGTATTTGAGTTGGAATCATAGTAATGCAGCTTCTTTAAATGTGACACCATTCAATATCCAAATATGCTGATTATCTCTGCTTGCCATAATAAGGACTTTATCTTCACCAGCAGTTCTTCAATTCATTCCTTCACTTGCAGGCAAGCTAGGATTAACTCTTCTTTTCTTCCTTGCAAGATGTTTCTCTTTTCTTTACCTACTAGACTTTGCACACCTTGGATCAAAACTTCCCTTTCAGTGGTGATCTTTACTCATATAAAATGGGTCTATGTTGTACCAAACTATGATGTGAGCATGATAAAAGGGCATAAGAAATAGACTCATACAGAAATAGTAGCTAACCTATGTTTCACTGGTGAGGATCAACAAATGTGTGTAATTGAAGATGAGGTGAAGTGCTATTGTTTTTTAAGTGTAAAAGTGCCTAATGAAGACTCTTTGCTCATTAACAAGCCATAGTTACATTTTCTCCTAGCATTCTACAATTTCAGGACCTCATGCACCACTGGCAAGATATTCCCGGTCTCTCTGACATAACATACCACCACAGTTGCTCCAAAATAGCCAGCATTGTTTTGTTTTGTTTTAATCTGAAGGCACACACACTATGTGACTGCACACAAAGTCATGAAACATTACAATGATGTCTGTGTGACTTCAGGTAGTAGCCTGTTTCTCCGGTCACAAGTGTTTGAGTTGGTGCTAGCTATTAACAGAGCTGGAGGTGGAGCTACTTAGACGATGCATCAAATTGAGTGCTAGCCAGCAGAGCTTGAAGTTATAGTAGAGGATGCGTCACAGATAGTGCTAGCTGGAGGTGGAGCTAGTAGAGGATGATGCATATCTGATGATAGTTGGAGGTGGGGCTAGTAGAGGATGCTGCATATCTGGTGATAGTTGGAGGTGGAGCTAGTAGAGGATGCTGCATATCTGGTGATAGTTGGAGGTGGAGCTAGTAGAGGATGTTGCATATCTGGTGATAGTTGGAGGTGGGGCTAGTAGAGGATGCTATCTGGTGATAGTTGGAGGTGGAGGAGGATTTCAGAACGGGAGCTAGCTGGAGAGGTGGAGCTAGTAACAGACACATCAGATAGCATGCTAATTGGAGGTGGAGCTAGTAGAGGATGCATCACATCAGATATTAGCTGGAGGTGGAGCTAGTAGAGGATGTATAAGTTGGATAGTGTTGTTAATCCATGCTGATCTATACTGCTTCATCAGGCTCCTGGGAGCACAGTTGGTAAAGTGTCATCATTACCTAAATGTAAGTTCGACCCGCCGTTTTTATAGTGGACAGGAAAAAAATCAGGCAGACACAAAAAACTCCCATCAGGTTTGAACCCGGCACCATCAACTAGGGAGTTGCGCACCCTTACCCACACCATCGGGAACTAATAGGTAAAATTAGCTTGTTAACCTATTTTATCCTCTTTTTTTTTTTCTTTCGCCCAGTCCATCCCCCACTCTATAAAAACTGAACACTGGGTCGCTGAACTCAGTTGGGAAAGAGTGTTCACTTACAGTAGCTAACCGTAGTCCACCACAAATCGTGAGGAAGATGCAAAGAACCAGGAGAACGCTAGGGTCAAGAAAAATAGAAGCACTGAGAAAAAGCTGACCGATATAATGAGAAAATGCACAGAAATGACAGAGATACTGAAAAACAGGAGAGGTAGGCAAAGAAGGTGAGGGAATCCATATGAGTTGAAAAGAGGAATAAAAAAATGGGATGGCTCAGAGTAGTCTCGCGTAGCCAGACCCTTTACCAACCTTAACCGCTATGCGGAGAAGAAAGGGTCTGGGAACATACAATACAAGGACTTGTTCAGCAGCACCCCAAAAAGGGTGCTTAATTATCACATTCCAGCAAGCTTGCGGTATACTGTGTGACGTCAACATCACATCTGGGAGGGTGAGAACATTGCGTGACTTCGTCAAACTGGTGAAGTTGTTTTCGTAGACTATTTATAAACACTCCTGGCAAGCAAGAAACATACCAGCATGAATAGGAGAGCTGCAGCTACCCGGCCGTGGCCGTGACGTCATTGGCTACCGCAAGCATTGGAATGTGATAATTGGAGCACCCTTTTTGGGGTGCTGCTGAACGAGTCGTTGTATCGTATGTTCCCAGACCCTTTCCTTCCCTGCGTAGCGGTTAAGGTTGGTAAGGGTCTGGCTACGCGAGACCAGGCTCAGAGCAGGAGAGGAAACCACCATGGATAAAAAAAACCTTATGCTATTGCACTCCAACTAGTTACCACTGATTATAATGAATTCAGATGTGGCCTGCTTGTCCCAGTTGAAGGAAATGTCTGGAACAGCACATAAAGCCATGATCTCCACAAACAGTGAATGCCTGTTCACCATGGCTCCCACACCAATGCCTTATACTGTTTGCATCTTTGTTATTTTTACCATAAAGTACATAATTAATTCCATTAAGCCATCATGAGCATAATATTATGCTTCTGAATTAAATTCTTTTTTAGTGTCTGCTTCTATTATATAAACTGTGGCTCTTCCAGACCAAATCTCATGTGCACAATTTATACAAATATGTCCATGTTCTTGTCCCTTTCTGCTGCATAGTGAGTCCAAAAATGTCTGGAGATCCACAATAATAGTGTTATGTAAGATAGAATCACATGATGATTCTGGTGAAATTTATTAGCTTAATGAGCTTCATTGGCTGCATAGGCACTCCTAGGAAATCATTGAAAACTAAGAGGAGCTCTTAGTAATTCTTTTCTGTCTGCTAATGTATTTCTACCTAGATTCTCTTTGTGTATTATTAGCCATATGAAACACAACAGTTACAGGTGGCATAATATCAAGTTGTTGTTTTTTTTGCTTTTTTGTTTGTTTGTTTTTTAATTTTTTTATTTGGGGGGAGGGGGGGTATCAACTAGCTAGTTTGAGTCTGAGTACCTTAAATGGCTTCATCATCTAAGGCACTTGTTAAACTTCCTGCACAATTAGTGGGCAGTCATATAAAAGACTCCCAGAAGCAGTAAGCTCAGATCTTAGCTATTCAGTATTGACTACAGTAGTGTCAGCTAGCTGTCATCAAAATAGCTAGCTATTTCTTCTCAGTATTCTTCTGTAATAATGTTAGATGAATTTATACTTGCAGTGTTGGGACTATTTGTAATTCTAGGTAAGGTTTTCTTAAACATTATAGTCCAGTTGAAATGTGCATTGATTAGTGAATTGTTTTGCTGAAATGTATCAGTGCAGAGTCAGGCATCTCTTACAGTTCAATCCAGGCCTGAAATATTGCTTGGAGACAATCATAGGATAGTAGAAGGCTCATCAATATGGCTGTATTGTGAAGTGAATTCCAGAGACAATGCCTTGAGCACATCGTGGATTAAAAATGGATCTGTTCTAGAGGAAGATGTGCCTCACATTCGAATGAGGAGTTTGACTTCAGCTACAACTTCCTCCTCCATGACATTCCTGCTGGTGATAGATAACTTTGAGTCTACTGACTCTGGTGGCTATCAGTGTGTGATTCAATTGGGTGTTGAAGTTGAGAGGGGAAGTCTCTTCAGCTTGACTGGTAGGCTGTATGCAGATATTCACTAGTATAGCCAATGAAACAGTTAAAACATTGCTTGTTTAGCCTTTGATTGGTTAAACTTTGTTTTACCTGCTTGTACTTGTATTTCTATGAAATTCAAAATCTTGTCCATTTTGCCCATGTTGTCCATACTCATTCTCATGTTTCTTCTTCCCTTAAAGAACAATGCCAAAGGAAATGTTCTACTCACTTTCCCACTCGTTCACTCACTCACCCACTCAAACTATTGGAAATTAACATAACTAGTTGGTGTGTATCTGATCATACTTTCTGGCATTTGACAATGCACTATGTGAATCCTAATCCAATTGGCTCTCATGTTTTCCATTTGCCCCCAGGCTGTTTTCAACCCCAAGCTTTTCAAAAACAGAAATCACATGGTATAGCTAGCTGAGAGCTCTATTAATTATGACAAAGTTTCTATCTATTTCACTAGCATCTTCATCTGACGAATCAGGAGATCTGAGGATAGTGAGGAAGGATGATAACCTTATTGACTGCTGTGACCGCCTTCCGGACAACCGTACGATAGCCTCCATTGGATCTCGAGTGACGTTCTCCTTTGTACTAGGACGTGTCCCAGATGCTAGCACCACAAACACGCTGCCTTCTCTTCAATGGCTAAAGAATGGAATCCCAGTTAGGAGTGCTCCTGTCAACACACCCATGCAGTCGACTCTGGACACACGGCTGTCTTTTGTAGTGCAAGAATCTGATGCTGGAGATTACCAATGCATATTTTACAACAACGGCACAGAGGTCTTTTATGCCACACCCACCATACGTCTAGACACAGGTAGCTGTTATGTGTACATTGTTCATATAATGGAGATGGGTACTGAAAATTTTGCAGCAAACTAAACAGTTTCATTGCTGTTGTCTTTAATTGAGGATTAAGCTAAATTTATCTCATCCTAACTCAACTATTATACTATTTATATGTAGTTGTAACTATCTGTATAATACAGGTACAGAAGTAGTTCTTGAACCAGTATCACCTTCCCTGTTAGTCATCCAACCACCTGAAGATTTGGTCATCAAAGTCAGGGCAAGAGGTCCCTATGAACGTTTAAACTGGACAAAAAATGGAAGTTCGCTATCGTCAACCTCACCTTCAAGGTTGACACAATTCTTTGAGACACTGTTCATTGCTCCATCGACTCCATCTGATTTTGGGTTGTATGAAGTCAATACAAGTTCAGAAGCAATACGTTTTATCGTCAGTGATTTTGGTGAGTTGATGACTATTAAAACCAATTCTTGATTATTATGACAAAAAATTGATTTTTTTTTCTCTAGTTAATGCTACAGCAGTGATAGAATCATCATCAATTACAATCAATGAGACTGCCCCAATCACTATCACATGCATTGCTACTGGAGTGCCAGCACCCAACATTACTTGGACCTTTAACAATCAAACATCAAACTTGCAACAGACAGTGATGCACACAGAAGTGTCTGTCTCAACCAATGGGCATGTCACCCTCGGCAGAACCATGTCAACTCTCCACTTGGACAGACCCGTGTTTCCGATCCACCATGGACTCTACACATGCACAGGAAGGAATAGATATGACAGTATTTCCAGCATAAGTGCCGCATCAGCATTTGTGGATATTCACGGTAACTAGTTTACGTCATTGTGGTATGGTTTGTACAGGATTCATGATTCGATAAGAAGTTTAAGAATAATGAGTTTGTTTTTCCTAAAAATTTGAAACCGTTCTGTATTTTCAATGGTCCCTCCTAATTTAGCTTATCAATTGTATCAACCCAATTGCCATTTTGTAATATAATAAGCCCATTAGACTACATACTGTATGTGCCCATTTACATCCTCTTTCTAATATTGGATTTACCAATGACTTGCAATGCAGCCTGGTGGAAAGAGTTGACAATGAACTCACACAGGTTACTACAAACTTCCTAGTGAGCTATTTGCTGTTTTCTTTGCTTGATTGGATTAGCGTTCCTGACATCTTGTTTACTATGTGCTCATTATGTACAACAATATAAATAAATGAAAGCTTGTAATGGTAGCTACAGCCCAGAATCCCTTTTCAGTGCTATTGGATGGCACTAGATAATTGAGCTGGCAAAACAATATACCCATACAAAGTACTATTGTATATTCAGTGAAACCCACTCACTCACAAACCTTCTCCACCCACCTCTGAATAGAATCCTCACAATAATCATTATTCCTAGAGATTCTCATTCTTACAGTGTGTAAACATTGCCCATGTTAGCAGGAGAATGATGTACAATAAATGAATTCAATCTAGTATCTGATGTAACAATAAAATTAGCTAAAATTAATACAAATTCCACAGCTGCTCAAGTTTAATTCAGCTGGCTATATACAGAGATATTGACCTGTAGGGCAGGGCACCGGTGTTGTCACCATTCCCTAAGATTCTATTTACACACTGGAGTGCCTCCAGGAAATTCACTTTGCATTATATTTTCTGCTAAAACGTTGCTGATTCACGATATCTGAATCTAGAAGTTTGTGGAACCAACAGCTAAAATCTAAAGAAACCAAAAAAATTGTGACAGAGCATAGCAGCAAGCATTTGATTTACTTGATTTCTATTTGCCATGAAGTATAATTCTATTTGAATAGATTCTAACCAATCATATGGCTTGCATATGACTACCTTATTCTAAATATGTAGCTATACATACATACATATTACATATGTGTATAATAATATATCCAATGTGATATTTTTACTCTTTCATTATACCAAACGTGTCATGAAGCACTACTTTTTTCATTCAGCAATATTCATGTCATTAGGTTGAGACTTCCCTTAATTAAATGCATCTAATTAGTTCTGGAGTTGTGCGGGGACTGATGAAAGAGCAGACAATACACCACAACTTTTGTAAACAGGAATGATTTGAGAGTATAGTTACAACTAAATGCATGCATAGACAGTAAATAAAGCAATACAATTGTATATACATATTAATTCTGATTCTCTCCTTAATATATAATATATTATAACTTACATTCATTACATAGCTTTAGTAACTATTTAGACTATAAGACTGTACATGACATGATAGCTATGCATAGCTACTAAGGAAATATCTTTCAACTTTTTAATGTGTCTAGACCAGAATATTTGTATTCATATCTGTCTGTAACCATGGCACTAAAAGTGCTACAGGGAATTTTAATGCAGGCTAGTACAGGATATGGCAGCCACAGAGTCTTAAATGTCTTCATTTGTAATTAGCTCAAAGCTGACCACCTCCTGCTTTAAAAAGAAAAAAGAAAAATTCTGTCACTCAATGTAATTTCAATACAAATCAATATTATATGTTCACTGCAAAGTTATCATTGCCAAACTTTATAAAATTTTGACGTTCAGATGTTCAATCAATTGACAGATTCTGAGTTTATCATGCTATCTGTTTATTGATGAATTTCCACACCTTGAATGGGCAACAAATGTCTCTTCATTGATGGATCATATAAATAATATTTACTTAACATAAAATATTGTGCACTTGATATCATTATTATTGTTATTGCTGTCGTAAGAGGTTTCATCAAGTGATCTAGAATTTCCTTTCTTTCCTCTTGTTTCACAGCTGCTCCAGTCGTTCAAGTAACGTCCAATCCTTCAAGACTGCTCCTCGGGGAGAGTGTTTCTCTGGAGTGCAGCATCCAGAAGGGGAATCCCCACCCTTACAGCTACACATGGAAGAACTTGAGAGGAGTGTTGAGTACGGGGCAGAATTCCACCTGGTTCATCTCGTCCGTGTCAAAATTAGATCTATATGACGTTTTCACATGTGAGGTGTACAACGGAGTAGGTCGTGGAATAAACAGCACTGTCATTAAATTAGGAGGTAAATAGCTGGTAAAATACCAGAATAAATGTACATTCCTGTTCATATGTTAGAGCCTGAAGAATCTCACTTACTCCCCTTCTGTTCATTTAATCTTTTATTTGTTTTATTTATTTATCTATTTGTTTGGTGGTTTGTTTATTATTTTTTATTTATTACTGTATTTATTTACTGATTGATTGATTGATTTGTTTGTTTGTTTATTTATTTATTTGGTTGTTTGTTTATTATTTATTTATTTGTTGTTGTTTTTGTTGTTTTTGCATTTTTTACTTTATTTATTATAAAATATGCATACTTTTAGTGGCCCCAAACATTAGTGCTGGAGTGAGAACACCCGGACCAGTCCCTCTAGGATCTACTCAAGTCCTGACTTGTACCCAACTGCAAGGAGATCCACCTGACATGGTAATATGGAGAACCCCGAGTAACAAGACTTTAATACCCTCTGGCAAGGACAACCAAATCACTGTGGCATTCACAACTTTCAGTTCTTATGGCAACTACGCCTGCATTGCCTCAAACCGATTTGGAACATCTGAGTCTATCGTAGTGATTCGAGAACCTGGTAAATCTAGATTCACTAATATTTTAATGCTAATAATAGCTAATAATTAGTTAACTAGTATAGTATTCATGTGGATGTGATGTTGGTTCGTTATGCTTGTAAACTTGTCTATTTCAATAGGACAACTGTTCCAGCTTCGACTTCTAAATATTAGGAGCTGCGCACAATGGGTTGTAAGTAATACATAATTAACAAGTTAGTATAGATTTCTTTAATTCAAAACAGTCGAGGAATAAGCCAAGAAAGGTGCAAAATCAGGAGTAAATATAGGGCTAAACACTAGTGAATAACTAGCATTAAATGTGTTATCAACTATCTTGAATGACAGAAACCCATGTCCTAGTTTTATAGTAGGTACGTTCGTGGCATTGAGATTACTACAGTAGAGATTATACTTAAGTACCTGTCAAAATGCCCCAATATTTTAAACATGTGATTCCCAAGAATTAATGAAGTACATAGTCACAACCATAAGTCAGATGTCGCTTGTCTGTTGATGACGCTGTTTCTCTATCCGGTGTGTAATTTGAAATAATTGCAATAAATGTTGCCATTTCCTGCTGGTTATATGAATGATAGTATTTTTAGCCATAACATATTCTTAATGTAAATATTTCAGTAATAGTTTTGTTTATATCCATCACAATGTCAACCAGACAAAGGTGAATCTAGCTTTCAGAGATGCCAACCTTTCAACTCTAGCTTTCAGAGTTGCAACTGTTTCAAATTGTAGGTCAGGGACATTTAACCACACCCCTAATCACACCCAAAACCACACCAATTACAGGAATCTGATGACTTGGTACAAATTTAAAAGTAAAACAGTGTATACTTAGCTTAGTGAGTGATGATGCCCTAGGGCAGGTATCTGAAGATAAACCTTATCATTATCTGTAATGCCTTATCACAACTGACTGGCCACTCAGCGCTAGTAAGTGAAAATAGGACTAGGATAGGCAGTTATCACGGTTTCTAGACTTTAATTAATCATTTTTAGCAAGACAAGAAAAACCGAACACACATGAGTCTACGTGATTGATATGTAAACTATAAATTAAAGGGCAGGGCATGACACGTCTTCTAAAATATATAGGTGAATTGATGTAGGTGGAAGGGGAGGGGGAGGAGGAATACTGGGGGCACGAGTCCCCCAATAGTTTGAAGCTCTTAGTTTTGGCCATTGCCTAAAATTTGTATCGGCGAATAATAAGAGCAGTTCCTTAATTTAATTTGAAGATAATATTTTCTTATTAGTTAACTAGCACAAATATCTTCGCATATATTTCCTCAAGTATATCTTAGTTCTTGTTATGTTGTGCCCCACCTCCCTACCACCCACCCCCAATTAAGAAATTATTCCTACATCTAGGTTCACTGATTAGTATATGTACATAGCTAGATTATAGTGTCTGTGTAATACTTTTAAAAGATTATTTTCCACCCTTATATACATGCAACTCATCGTGTTTCTTCTCAGGAAACAAATCGCCCTCTAAAACTTCAAGATGTTGCCCAAGAAATTTCTAAAGACCTCAGGGTGAGGTGTGGCTGTGAAATTGACCCGGCCGAACTGATAACAAAAGCCGGCTTCAAGTGTTTCCAGAGCTCCGCCAATAGAGTCACTTACAGAGCTCAGCTGAATGGACTGGTGGGCACCAATTTCACAAGTTCACATCTCCTTGCCTTGCTCAAAGAGTTTGTAAGATCGAGACCTTTCCTGCTGGTCCAAGGTCTGCTGCTCAGAGTGGACGAGCAGTGCCCAGTGGCTATTGATCTCAGGAACGAGCCTGAATGTGGCACCTCTCAAACCGTCAATCCTACCATTATCATCGGTGCATCTGTAGGCGGAGCATTGGGAGTGACCTCACTGATATTGTGTGCTCTATGCATGCTTTGCATTTTTATTTTTAGAAAAAGGCAGAAGAGGAGTAACCTAACATCAGGGTAAGCGTCTTTTTGTTGGTTGGTTGGTTTCTTCCCCCCCCCCCCTCCTCCCCCCCCCTCCTCCCCCTGCCCTTCCTCCCCCACCCACCCTAGCACAAAAAAGTAAGCTACATTATAGCTAATTAGTGCCAGCATGATAGTGATGAGAGTATATGCCTTTAGTCATTTGGACATATATACCAGTAGCTATAATCACTATAATACACATAAAGAATGTTGTGTCATGTGAAAGGATCTCTTGTACACATTTAATCTATAGGATTTAACATAAGCTATTGCTGGCCATTAAATCTCAAACATGTAACTATGCTCGTGCATTGCAGGCTAGAGATTACTTGCACCCACACAACTTCACACTGACCTGACATACTCGACACATGCATGCACAAGCCCACACAAATGCTCTCATGAACGCATGCACACATTACATAGGACAAAGGATATCACTTTGTATGACTTACCAGAGAAAAGCTTGCAAACAAGGAAACCTTGTGAAATTTACCAACAGACAAATATAATTAAAATACACCAAGAAAGGAACGTCCTTCACATGCCACACACCAGTTATTTCATACATTGCTCTTACAGTTTTTTTTTCTTTCATGTTTGCTATTTGACTAACTTTACAGATATCCATTGACAAAGACCGTTCAAGCATCTTCGTACAAGTACAACTCGCCTGACAACCTCTCCACAGGATCATCTCAAATTAAGAGGTCCCTGGAGGAAGAACTGACCTCTGGACTGGACCGTACTACCACTGCAGAATCTGTATATTACTCCAAGGTTGACTCCAATCACCCTACTACCCCATCTAAACAACCTTCCTTGGCTCCCTTGAATGATTTCACCGTTTCCCAGTGCCCTGCGTACAAGTCTAACAGTAGAGAGAATAGCCTGGAGGTGAACGATACCACGACCGATTACACTTACTCGCTCAATGACGCATACGGCAACGATATCACTGCAGGTAGACGCCAGTCATCTAGTCAGTCCAGTAAGTGTGAAATCGAAGCTTCTCCTGAACATCAACCAGATGAAGAAGAGTGTTACATTTACCAGTGCCCCGCCTATCACAGCAATGAGTTGGAGGAAGTTGCTGTGGGTTCATATCACTACGCACGTAGTAATGCTTTCTTTATGGATGAAGATGGAAATGTGCAGTCTGCCGATTCAAGTCATTACGTCACGTAGTCAAAGTATCACACTCACATATGATGATGATTACAATTATTATGTAGTAATACAGTATTTCACGTGTGATATACCTTATGTCATCTTAATTATCAATTTTTGGCTCATTTTCCACATTATATAAACTAAAATTCCTTAAAGCTGCCATGCCCGATAGATGCATGAAACAACATCAATATCAACCATTAAGATTACTTGTCCATAGCTTATAACAAGTTAGTGGTGAATTGAAAATATAATTTACAGTTTTAGTACATATTTGTAAGCAGTTGTTTTTCCCTCCACTTATAGCAGGTTTTCCTCTTATAAACTGATACCTAATTTCTATGTCTTCTTTGGCACAAGTCAGAAACAACAGACTTGTACTGTAGTTTCATAACATGTGGTGTCCAGCTGTAGAAAGTGCACTCACGAACAGACATACCAGGAAGTGAAATCTGAATATGTAACAACATTGGAACCCATATCTATAACCTTTGAACTTTTGCTGCCACTGTGTAACTACATGTAGCAGACATGAGTGTTGCCCAAGACTACAGCAAGCTGACGCTGTGTAACTACATGTAGCAGACATGTGTGTTGCCTTAAGACTACAGCAAGCTGACGCTGTGTAACTACATGTAGCAGACATGTGTGTTGCCTTAAGACTATCGCAAGCTGACGCTGTGTAACTACATGTAGCAGACATGCATGTTGCCCAAGACTACAGCAAGCTAATGCTGTGTAACTACATGTAGCAGACATGCGTGTTGCCCAAGACTACAGCAAGCTAATGCTGTGTAACTACATGTAGCAGACATGCGTGTTGCCCAAGACTACAGCAAGCTAATGCTGTGTAACTACATGTAGCAGACATGCGTGTTGCCCAAGACTACAGCAAGCTAATGCTGTGTAACTACATGTAGCAGACATGAGTGTTGCCCAAGACTACAGCAAGCTGACGCTGTGTAACTACATGTAGCAGATATGAGTGTTGCTCAAGACTACAGCAAGCTGACACTGTGTAACTATATGTAGCAGATATGAGTGTTGCCCAAGACTACAGCAAGCTGACGCTGTGTAACTACATGTAGCAGACATGCGTGTTGCCCAAGACTATCGCAAGCTGACGCTGTGTAACTACATGTAGCAGACATGTGTGTTGCCCAAGACTACAGCAAGCCGACACTGTGTAACTACATGTAATGCCTGATTGGTTAAATGGTTTGAGCATCAGTTTGCTGTAGTCTTGGGCAACACGTATGTCTGCTACATGTAGTTACACAGCATTAGCTTGCTGTAGTCTTGGGCAACACACGTCTGCTACCAGCAGAAGTATAATTATGCTACTTTAAACTAAAATAAATTTATGCACTTTTTACTCTCTCCAACCATTAAAACGTACAAGCAAACTAAATTACGATTGATTTTGTTTCTGTAGCTAAGTGCCAAAAAAAAAAAAAAAAAAAAAAAAAAAAAAAAAAAAAAAAGTCGTGCAATAAAATTATATTTCATGTATAAAGTCATGGTTGAGAAAGAGAGGATGAGCGAGTGATTCAGCACTATGGCAACAAGCATACATTCACACATCCACAACAACAAAAAGCATTATGGTGAGAGCCAATGGAGAGAATGAGTTATTGATGACTATACTCTTATAGTTTCTTCATTGACTAAAATTAGTTTCTGTGGCATTGTCTGTGCTGCTACTGATGGTGGTGCTCACACTGGCCTCTTCACTTGGTGATCGAGTGCTAGGAGGTGTGGCAGAATCTGATTCCTTATCAATAGTATCGATGCCTCCATCCGGAGTTGAAGTAGACAACTCCGCTGTCCCGACATGTCCGTCCTTACCATCATTGTCACCAGCAGATTCCAAGCTCCCAGGCGTTCCCTCGAGGACCTTAGGCTCGTCCTCCCCACTGACTTCCTTTTGTTTCGTCTCAGTGGTGATATTGATAGCAGGGGCGTGGCGAGTCCTGGAGCCAACGTGACAGTCCGGGGAAGACTCCGGGCTGGAGTTCTGCTCTCCCAGTATCAAGCTCTCTTTGTCATCGTCTTCGAATTGGGGGAGTGGCGGATTGTAGGCCGAATCTGCTGGAGGGTTGCTGATTTGGGGTTCAGTGTTATCACTGTCACTATTCCTACGGAGAGCCTCAATACGCCTGTCAATGGCCGTGAACAACTGCTGGATGTCTTTTGATGCACCCTAACAGAATCACACACATATGTACATATATATAATTCCACACATACTTAAATATACATATACAGTAGACCCTCAATTATCCAACACTTCAGGACCGAGGGTTGTTCTGATATTTGAAATGTTCGGATATTCGAAATAAGTCATTTTGAATGGGGTTTTAATCTCTTATCTATTTAATGCACAGCAAAATTCCAATAAATATCATTATAATTCCCAAAAAAATGGTGTTCGGATTAGCGAGAGTTCGGATAAACGGGGTTCAGATAACCGAGGGTCTACTGTATTACTTTATTAACTGGAGTTCGATCCCAAGAAAAAAAGCTACTCTGTCTAACTAAAATATAGCCAGTATCACGAGGAAAAATAAAATAAAATTGAGGACAGATCTCACATACTGACACATTATTGCCTTATTATGATAACCAATAATGGTAAAAGGCTTCTATGTTGTGATTACCACAAAAGTTCACTAGCTGAGCCTTACATTAATTGGGTACCTCTGCATGATACCTCTAGTAATCTTACTCATGATAAATTAAATGTACAGTGATGGTCTCAACAGTTGCCATTAAGGGTGCTGGCACACCGGATACGCGCTTCGCCCACACAAATCAATTAAGGTTAATTGGCTGTTGCTATGGAAAATAACTCCGATTCTATACCTCGCAGGTTCACGCAGCCAAGCGGATCTACGAGACACGCTGGCAAAATGTGGACTTACCAAGAATGACTGACACACGCACTGAACCAAAGAAGTTATGAAGCCTCAAAGTCCCAAAATAAACGGAACTTATTGGAGATAGTGGAGGACGCACAGAAGCCAGAATTTCGTCCACCGCTTCTTCAGCTCATTGTTTACAATATTGTCGTTTTTGTTTTGTTCAATTCTATTTTGCTTTATGTTTACTCATATTTTTACGTGATTTTTTTCTTGTTGCGTCACAAATGTATACTGTATTGAAAAACAAAAACGACTACTTTTATTACCTTGTTAAGTTACGCTGCTGTACCAAAATTGAAACACTAATCATCCGCCTTTCTGTACTTGGAGTACAAAATAGATTCCAATTGTCTCGCACTTTTTGGCCACTGTGCAATTTTCTAGCCCCGCCCTCCGTAAGCCGAGTTAACTATACTTACCACGGTCTGCCAGGAAGCTTTTATCTATGCGCGGGTATTTAAGGTCCGCCCCCTACCTCTACAACTCGGTGGTTTCGTGGTTTATCGCTCAATTAAGCCGCGCGCGAGCGTTACTATGTGCCAGCACCCTTAACTGCTCAAAACTAGCTTTACAGGAAGTCTCAGAAAGGCAATACATCCAGTAGAAACTGATTCCACATCCCAGTATCATAGCCACAATAAAGTCTGAAGGTTATGCAATGTTTGAATGCTTATTCTCTGGCCGCCTTATAATACAAAACAATCACAACGACCTGGTTTACCAGGGTGGCTATGCACGTACGCATACGCACCCTTCCACCCACCCACTCACCATAATGAGGAAGACGCCCACATCCCCTTCTTCCCCGTGCTGCGCGGTGATGCGAATCCCCTTCTGACTGGCTCGTTCACACTTCATGTGAGCCCACAGATAGGTATTGAGGAGGAGACGGTAACTTCCCAAAGTCCGCATCACTGTAATACCATACACACACACAAACAGATAGAGAACCTCTTTCCCTGAATACGTCATGCAGTATCATATCAAGTGTATAGTGTAAAGTTTTGCTGGATTAAATTAGGGACAGCTCCATAGTCAGGAACAATGTCAATATTATTCTGTTACGAGGCTTCAGTTGATTACATATGTATGTACATTACATCGTGCAGAAAGCCTCTGTTGTTCTTCATGCATGACTTGAAATACGGCTACATGCTTCATAAGCAGATGGTGAGATAGCTCATAAACGATAGCATATGAAGAACAAATGAACACTAGTTAAATATCAAGAAATGTATAAGGAAACTAAATTTGATCATGTTGAAGACAAGCTTATGAGCTAAGTGAAGGAGCTATTCAGTAAATATATTTAATCTGAATGTGGAAACATTCTTCTATTGACATACCTTTACCATACACACAATAAAATGCAACCACACACTCTTTCTACCTTCTACACATTGAATAAACAACAAAATAAATGGTAATAGCAGTACGTTCTATACATATTTTCAGAGATAAAAATACTATGACTATTTCATACCCTTATACCACTGTGCCTATAAGCAATCTTAAACCTTTCAAGTTCTCTCAATACACTTGGTATGTCCGTATAAACACATACGTATAGTGATGTAGTCACTACTCACCCACGCGACTCTGAAAGACTCCTTCACTCCTGGCCGAGTCGTTTAGGCGTATGTCGCCATGGCCACGTTCCTTCCACGTGTGGGTGAGGACATCAAATACATAAAGACGAGCAGGCACCTGGACTATCTTACGCTCCTTCTCCTCTCCTACAAACATAAGAACAGTTTTCACTGCTAATAATACCAACACCATATTGATTGGATGGCATGGTAAGGTGTCGTCTGATTCACTAGTCTCGGTGAGGTCATCTTAGAATATATATATAAAAAAGGTAAGTGAAATATATCTTTTTGGTGCACATGTCAAACTTGCTTTAAATTCTTCTTGCCCCGTAACTATCCTTACAAAAAAAAATCTGTAACTGCTGCTGCAACTACTACTACTACTAATCTACTACTACCATTATCTACTACTACTATTACAATGAAGCACCAAAGGTGCAAACAATATTAGCTATTACATCTCCTTCCAAAAGAACAAGCAATCTGTTAGGTTTTAATGAGGCATCAAAATAGCTCGACCAATGAAAATGGTACATGGAAACGCTGTTTTCATAAGCTAAATTAGCCTGAAACACTCACTGATATATATTTTCAAAACGAAACTTTCAATTCTTTCAACTCCATTAACTTCCCTGAACATAAAGCAAACTACACGGTGGGTTGCAAGAAATCATTGCTCACATGATTATGACGTGATGCTAGGGGGCGTTATCCCTAAAAGCTGGTACCTACGTGGAGCTGAAAGACAGGATGACAACTATAACCCTCTCGCGCATGCGTGCTGAGGGTTAAACAACAACAACTACTACTACTACTACTACTGACATGCATACACAATGTGCATACAGGCATGAGTACCGGTAATTATCTTGACATTAGGGAGGACGACCGAAGGTCCCTGAAAGCTCAATGGAACGCCAGCAGAGTCCACTCCAGTAGTGGCCACATTCCTGTCTGACGGAGGCTCTAGCCTGACATCGTCTGTGCTGGAAACTTCCGTGTTGGTGTTGCCTTCGCTGCCGCCGGCAACTGTAGCCATGGCACCATCAGTGGAGGAGGTGACGGAGTTAGCGCTACCACTGTGTGAAGCAAAGGAGTTCTGGACGGCGTTACCAGATGGAAAGGAGTTGGCAGTACTGTTTGAATGACAGAAGAGAAAGTAATTGAGAATAGAACAACAACGTAATTGTGGTGAGAGACCATAACTAGGGTGAACTTCAACTGCACAGTGTTGTTAAGCAAGCTAGCTAGCTAGGCTGATAAAAAATCTTTGCTGGTTGTGCAAAGAAATGTCATATGTATATTACAGTAGCTGATTCTTAACTCATGAACATGATTGTTCTGACACCAGGAGGCGTACAATTCAATTTCTTTTTCCCACCTAGTACATGTTCCAAGAAACCATCCTGACAGTGAGCGACATATGCATGTAACACATGTGACAGTGTTCTTTCATTACACACGATGGTGCTCACTTTTACAACCATTATTTCCCGTGGCACAACTGCAACACTTAGCTGAAAAACACGGAATAGCAAATACTGACGATAGTGAACCGTATCTGGTTGTGCAAGTGTACAGCCTTTTTGCCAAATAGCAAAATGGTTATTAAGTACCATATTTAAGCACTGTCTTTTTTACCATTAAAAATTTCACTGTCAAAAAACTAGTACTTGCTCTGTAATGCTGTATCAGCTACATACATGTACTGAAAACAACCTATCCTCATATCACTGTAACAGCTAGTGTCTCCATGTGCCTCTGTTTACCTTGTTCCGCTGAGGAACTGCAGAAAGAGGTTTCCTTGGTCTTCTCTGTGGTTGAGCTGGTCTGACTCTCCCTCACCAGCAGCCCCGGTATTGTTCAGGTGGCCATCTTGCAAGGGACCTCCTCCAGAGGAGCTGCCGCCAAAACTGCTGAATCCTGAAGCCGGACCAACAGGGGCCAAGGTAGTTGCTGCAGAAATGGGCTTTAGTTCGCTGGAGTCGAGCTTTAAAAACCCACCTGTTTGTAGTAGTGGGGGGAAAAAATTAAAGAGCTAAAATTTGGGTAAAGGATACACAGTTCAGCCCTCAAAGGGTATGAGCTGAAGCAGATAGAAAGCTTATGTACAAGTGTAAAATCCATAGAAAAGTGAAATTCAACTCTCACAGTCCTTATAGGTTATAGGTCAAAACATCTTGTACTCCACCACACACTACACTTCACACATACATACACACACACGCACACAAAAACATGCATATACACACATACATGCACGCACACACACATACATGCATGCACACACACATGCATATACACACATGCATGCACACACACACACATACACCACACAGGCCAACTAGTGATGACAGTGTGCCCTAATGTTTGTTCTAGTCTTGCATACACGCCTAAACGCCGCATTTAAGTTTATCTATTAAAAGGTTGTGGCATGGCTGGGCTGAGCAGAAGTTAACTAGGCTTCTTACGAGTAATCACGTTCGAGTTACATGACAGAGAATTGAGTGACTGCACACATGGTGTGGACAAGTAAGTGCAACTAGTTAGGTACAGCATTACACCAAAAGAAGTGACGAGCGCACTTAAAGTTTTCTTAGCAATGCTCCATACACAAGTGTTCTTAGCCTCATAGCGTGAATTCTAGTGCACACCAAAGCTTACAACTACAGGATAAGCTCGAGTTTACAGCAAATTTATCCATTCCCACCATAAAATAAAAATCGATGTGTACAGAAAAAAAAAAAAAAAAAAAAAAAAAAAAAAAAAAAAAAAAAAAAAAAAAAAAAAAAAAAAAAAAAAAAAAAAAAAAAAAAAAAAAAAAAAAAAAAAAAAAAAAAAAAAAAAAAAAAAAAAAAAAGTAAAAAAAAAAAAAAAGTAAATAAATAAATAAATAAAAAAGGAAAAAAATAAAAAAATAAATCGCTGCATCCCAGCAGATTTTGCACTTGGCAGTAGAGCACAAACGTTCTTCTTGATGTATTGTTAGCTATTATTTTATGATTGGAAGTATTGGGAGATACATTACCATAAAATTATTAAATTCTTTCTTCGTCACCAGCTATGTATATCAAAATATTAGTTACCTCTGCACAGCTAGCTCATGCGAACAACTTGTGTGCTATTAACTGACGTATCATGTCTCTCTTTCTGTGAGCGTGTGCATGTGTACAAAAAAAATGACAATACTTACCTTGCATTGGGGTAGTAGTAGTAGCAGCAGTAGTAGTAGCAGTAGACTCAGTGGCATTAGTGCCTGCAACGGGAGTGAGCCAACCATACAAAACAAACCACCAAACATACAGACACATAATGATGGTCCTATTGCAGGCAAATAATCAAATCTTATGATGTGACCATATTATTATTATTACTACAAGTCGTGTACTTGAGCACGTTATGTATATCGAGCCAAGCTTGAAAAGAAGCAGTAACTAATAAAAACAGGAACACCATGATAGCTCTAAATTTGCACAAGAATGAGGCTAAGTACCAACAGCCACTGACTGTAGAGTTCAACTGCACCAAACACTAGACTTAGCACATTAAAAACTAAAAATAATTAGCATCAGGAATTTTAGGCCTACTATGGGAGCATTATGTCACCTTTCTAGAAAGGCTTTAGACCATCAAGAAGTTAGCCCTCAAATTTTCACCAATTTTGTGAAATGACAACCAATCCTTCAAAAATTTACTGCCCAGATACTTTGCCATAAGATGCAAAAACAACAACAACAACAAAAACAAAAGCACAATAAACAAAACACTGGCTAAACTATTAAAATATTTACTCCCCAATTTTCACAAAAAATTTAGCTGCTGTACAATCAAAACCATCCCAAATGACTAGTGTCCTTCTACAAATATTTCCCGACAATAACTCATGGTGATTACAACATGCCACGTTTAGCGACAATTTCATCTGGTAAAAGGTTGGCATCCATAGCAACAACTTGCAGCAGCTTGTTATGACTTCAAAAGTAGACAAGTCTTCCAACAACAAGTCCTGAGACTCAATTTAGTGTCTGGGGTCAGCCTAAAACCTGTACTTTTTAGAAGTTTCCACCCATCATATGCTACTGGACTATGTGCTATACCTGACTTTTCACTTATCCCTTTAATGTTTTCTATGTGTTATATGCCTATTATTCATTATTCATTGCATATCATTGAATATTATTATCACTCCAGCTTCTGTAGAAGCTACTAACAACCCCAGGCTATCCATGAAAAACAAAACAAAACTAAACAACACAAAATAACCAACAAAAAACAACTTGACAATTGAGGGAACTGCAACTATAAAAACAAACAAACAAACACACCACTGGAGTTTATCTGTCAATATATATCAATATAACTGAATTAGACAGACGTAACATTGAAATTAAAACGAAGAGGTGGCTGAACAGGACTGTGTGTACTAAGCAACACTATTCCAAAGTACCATATATGCTCTTTTTTTTAATTCCCACCTTCAAATGAATTTTTTAAATCTGAAAGCTAATTTAGAGACAAGCTCACTTGAGGATGTGGACAGACCAGGCATTTTTAAAGTAACCCCTTGAGAAGCCCGTTGTAAAGGAGAAGGACGGAAAGAAAATCCCGATAAAGCCGGACGTTTGGCGGGGGTTACCAGTAACTTTTCGTCCGACTCTCCAGTTTCGTCCGTCCCAGCCGGGGAATCATCTGGAGCTGGTCTCTAACAAAAATTTCACTTCCGAAGTAATACTGGCAATTAAATGCAGTAATACTAACCTTATCTCCTACATTTGCCATGGCCAAAAATTCCAACTACCAGCTAAGGTATAAATTATAATCACAAAAAGGTACTCTCAATCAATCACACATATCGATTCATATGTAGTATGCCAGCCAACAAGTTTACTGGTGGGCTCTTATTGAAATAACGCATGCTCAATCCCTTGAAAGAGGGGGTGGGAATTTTGAAATATGCCAAGTCAGCATACTTCTGTTTGTTCATCGTCCGGAACGGGTCGAATCTGACTGCCGCGGGAAGAGAGGGGAGAAAGCGAATGTCTGCTGCCGTCTGGTGGTGTGGGTAGTCTTCAACAGTCCAGCATTTTATCCTCTGAGGTTGTCTGGTGAAGCCCTAGCACATGCAAAATGGACCCAAAGGTGTTAAATGTTGGTCAGTCGATACTGATAAAAAGAAGCGATGGTGAGTTAGCGGCTTCTTCACAGTGTAACGGTTTGAGCCGTTCTACTCAATGCAGGAAGAGAACACGAAGCTGCAATAAGTGGAATTGATACAGAAAGAAAATTTGTATCGGTGGAATGGTTTGAAAACAATGAAACTAAGGGTAAAGAGGTATATTATATTACAATGTAGCACAGCAGAGCAAAAAAGTGAGGTTTGACATTTCTTAGATCGATTTTGACTCTGTATATGCCATGAACAAAGCACTGTTTCATTCTGGGACAGCTGCAAAGGGGAAGGATCAAGTGAAGGCCAAAAAAGGTGTGCACGGTCCAACGAGTGGTATACCACGGCGTGCTACTGTCCACACACCAAGCAGCAAGAAGCAAGTAAGAGAATAACAGTACACAAAATGTCAGCATAAACTTCTGGAGTTTATCACTTCAGAGTAGCTAATAATAACTAATAGTGAAGTGCTCTATTAGTAAATATTAAAGCAGTAGTTTTATTGCTCTATAAATGGTTTTGTCGAGTAAAAGCTAAAGTGACATATAACATGATTTATGCATTATAATCCTAGAAAAGTTCATTCAAACGATTGAAGTCTTTTTTGTGCTCATTGTTTTTTTGGATTTCGGACCAGTTAAAAATTGCACAGCAGTCAGCTCCACATAGATATTAGGTTTTGTGGGTAATGCCCCTATCATCATGTTGAATCGCGTTGCTGGCGCAGTAATTTTACTTTATACTGAGCAGTTACAAATTTTGCTTTGAAACTACCGGCCCCTTGTATGCTTAACAGACATATTCATACATTAGGTATTGTAAGCCAACTCAATTATTACTTAGTCTGGGAAATGATTTTGTAATAGCTGGCTAGAGTATATAGTGCAGAGGGTTCACACCTGTGGTGCTTCATTATGAAGTTGTAGTTGTCTCAGTTTGTTTCCACTTACTGACCATGCTGGTTGTCTACTTTTTTTTTTCTTTTCTTTTTCTTTTGTTTATTTCATTCTTTAATTTTGTTTGTTTGTGTGTGTATGCAGTCATCTTCGAATGCTAGAGGACCTGAAAATGGAGCACAGAGAGGTATGCAAGTCTTCAGGTGTGGGTGTGGTTTGTGCAGTGATTGTATGTTCGATGCATATGCAATATTTTAATACCAGAGCTCAGGGATGTTGAAAATGTTGTAGTACTCTCCAGACTATTTAAAATTTTATTATCTGACTAGAATTAATGGGGGGGGGGGGGGGAAAATGAGCAGATTTTATTGTTCTTGAATCTTGTGTGTACTAACCCTATTATTAGCAGGAAATTGATGAATATGATCAGTGCACACTGAGGACTGACTATATGAAGAATTGTGTCCAGACTATATTAAAGGTCATTGTGACACGAACAGTTCAAAACTTCCCCCCCCCCCCCCCCAACCCCCCCCCCCCCCCCCCTCTCTCTACTTTAATGTCATGGGGAAAGCCCCTTTATGATAGCAGTAGCAAAGCTTTAATTCACTGCTTGCCACACAGATTTGCAGCTGATACCAGCATGTGCTCATTAGACTAGCGATTATTATCAATACTAGCTTCTTGTTATGTTAAATGTTTGCTCTCTAAGCAGAAACAACTGCTGGACATTATACACTTAACTGTAGCCACCAGTTTTTCTTAGTATGCAGCCAAGACTATTGAAATGTGAAAACTTGTATTTTAAGTGTAAATTGACCTGCCATTCAATCTCACACTTGCACTCTCTTATTATGTAGTTTGTAATCTATGAAGTTTGTGTTGTGTCAATATAGTTTGACACACTTGAGGTTTCTCAGCTGAGGAGACACCACGATATACTACATATGCATACACACACACACATAAATGCATATACAATCATTGTGTGTCACATGCAATATGATTGTATATGTGTACATATGTGTATTATGCTGACAAGCCATGAAACTTCGAGACCAAGTACAGCAAGTAAGATCTTCTGGAGAGTCTGAGGAAGACAAAGACAGGCCAGTAGCAGGTGTGTTTGTCTGTATCTTTGTGCATGTGCATGTGTGCGTGTGTGGTGTGTGTGTACAGAAGTATTAAATTCTTGATTCAGTCATTCTCGGCTGAAGTCAAAACATCAGGTTAAGTTATAATTAACAATATTGGCTGTTAAAAAGAGAAAAATGTGTTATTATTATAAGTATTTTCTTCCCCCCCCCCCCCCCCCTTTTTTTTTTTGTTCCTCCTACTTTAATTGTATTTACGTATATAGGAAGAAAATCCAACTGTGTGAAAGAAGTTGAGAAGCTGAAGAAGAACAGAGAAGAGCGAAGGTACCTCAGTCTATACATGTGCATTGTTGAGCCCACACAGTTAGTATTTGTTGGTAAACACATCATGGAGGAGTCACAGTTCAGGCTTTTAATATGCATGCTCAAAATGAAAGTATAAAGTGCAGACATTATACAAGAAAATGAAATATGTATAAAGCACTTGAGTTCCTTTGTCTTGAACTAAGTCTCTAATTATTGTATCTTGTATTGGCATGAGCGTTTGAAGTTAAAACCAAACGTTTAACAATGGTGTAGTATTAGGCTCGCTCGCCATTTGTGCTCAAGCATACCACTAGTATAAATTAATATAATAATAATAATAATAATAAAGTCAACACCAGTGTATACATGTAGGCGTGCACATAGCACGCATGCACACACACACATATGCATGTTAGGGGAAATATCAATCAATAACAAGCTACTAAAAAAAAAGTCGAGATTCTGAATTATGTATATACGGTAAAGGGGATTCAATGCCATAGTAACCACTCCCCGCAACTGTTTGAATTGAAACAAAAAACAACAACGACAAGTACGTTCTTTAAACTTTTTCTTTGGGATATTCTTAGTAGTTGTAATGCACAATACTTTCACACAACTGAACATACCTACGTACGCAAGACTTACCTTCATGGTAAGTCTAGTGGACAATGAATTTTCAAGTAAATACTGTTGCGTAGGGCTTATAACTATGACAAATAGCGTATTAACTTACCACCGCCACTAACTCAAATAGAAATGGAACTCCAGTAGTTTTTTTAGTTCAAACTGCACCCGCAAAAAAAAATTCAAAGCGATAAACAGTTCAATTTCTAGGATGATATGGGTAATGATCGATAAACCGGAGGGTACTGTTTAGTGATGTTTGGGACGGGGTCGAACGCTGAGCTAACTCGAAAATACGAGGGGGTCAAAGTACAAAATGACATACGTACGTCCAAACATTTATATAAACAAACAAACATCCCAGATTTTCTGTTGTGTTACCCCTGAGAGCGTCTTGCTTGCTTTGGTCGCTCGCCAATTATTATTTATTATTATTACTGCTACTACTAAGCATCTCTTGCCATAGCATAGTAATAATAACATTATTATGAAATTTCATTATGTAGGGCCAAACATGCAGAACAGATGGCCTACAAAGCAGAGGTACATATATTGTTTTTTAATCTAATTAGCCGTATATGTTTTGTTATATAACCACGTAGTACCAAGATCCAAGCAACCCTAACTGGGAATTCCACATGAAGATTATGGACTTTAAGGCTGGTCTGGAAATAGACCCACTGCAAGGAGATGAGCAGGTAAGTACAGTATAGCGTATTTTAACTGTAACTCAGATTAATAAACACGTGCTTTCAGATTAGACGTGTTCATTCACAACAACAACAACAACTAACAACAAAAGCAACAACAACATTACAATACATACAGTGCACTAATACATTTGTGTTTCGGATTAAATGCATTCATACACAACCATAATATTACTGCACTATATTCTATGCAAGCATGAACACACAAGACATTTTCTTATTAGTAGTCCATTCAAGTATTGCAAATAGTACACTGTTCATGTACTTCTGTGTGGCTTGTTAAGGTCACTTTCTCCAAGATCAACGTGTGTGTAAGGAAGAGACCACTCAACAAGAAAGGTAAGGAAAATATATTGGCTGCTACTTTCCATCTTTCTCTGATCCTGAACAATTATTGTATGCATATTTTTTCATATAGTTGTTGCACGACATTAGGTTGTTGCACGACATTAGGTTGTTGCACGACATTAGGTTGTTGCACGATATTAGGTTGTTGCACGACATTAGGTTGTTGCACGACATTGTGGTTGTTGCACGACATTGTGGTTGTTGCACGACATTGTGGTTGTTGCACGACATTGTGGTTGACTTTATTTAGAGATGAGCAGGAAGGAGATTGACGTAGTGACAGTCGCAGACAGGTCCAATCTTTTAGTCCACGAGCCTAAAACTAAAGTTGATCTCACTAAATACCTGGACAACCAATCTTTCAAGTAAGTGACCCAAAGGACTGTCTTACAATACATCTATTCTTAATCATTTATTGTCAATCTGTGTGTGTTTGTGAATCTTTCAACAAGAATTTGAAATGGCGGGTTAAGTTTTATATAGGTCTTTATATTGGCAGTAAGAACAGAGGAAAACTGCAATTGTTTTTATAATAGCATAGATATTTTAATTATTAATGAGTGCAGAGTATACTTACAGCACCGGTCATGTTCCTCCCTGAGATCCAGGCTTATTTTTACCTCCACTAACGAGCAATATTAACTCCCACCTGCTGTGATGGTTTTAACACTTTATTGAACTGTGGCTTTCACCCCCCCCACTTGTGTTTATAACACTTTAATTGTCACTAGGGATTAGTATGGGCTACTGGCTGGCTATGAAAGGCCATCCTCATTTCTCTACAGCCCAGTAGTTGAAGTCTTTTGGCCAGAGATTGAGTTCACAGTAACTATGGATGTAGTTGAGAGACTGTTAGTGGTCGTGTATTTGACCAGACTTGTGAGGATTCAAACTTTAAGTTTTGAGAACTTGTGCCTTTAATCTAAAAATTTTGAAAACTTGTGCCTTTAACTTAACACTTTTGAGAACTACTGTTCTTTATACAAACTTAGCTAATCTGAACATTCTCTCAACATGTTATTGGTGGTAATATTAATTTAATTATTAATATTTTGTTGTGTTTTGTATTTAGGTTTGACTTTGCGTTTGATGAGAATGTTTCCAATGACACAGTGTACAGGTATGTTACTTAGCAACTTTATCTGAAAGTTACAAAAATGTATTTTCTATCTGTTTGTTGTCTTGTGTTCATACATACATAGGTATACAGCCCAACCGTTGGTGCAGACGGTCTTTGACAGAGGAATGGCTACGTGTTTTGCGTATGGTCAGACTGGCAGTGGGAAGACACATGTGAGTATCATGTGACCAGCACATGTAGTGACTCTTGAATGAGTGAAACACAGATTTTGTTGTTGTTTTTGTTTATTTATGAGTATGTGCGTAGTATATAACATTATTGTAAAGCCCTAATACTTCGTCTTTATATTAATTGTATAAAACAGCATGTGAAAGAGAGAATACAACCAAAGTCTAAAACTGACTCCCTCTAAAATGTTATGCATGTATCTGGAATGAATAATACCATATAGGCACATGTGTGTATGCATGTACGTATGTATGTATGTACATGTCTTGTGTTGTTATTTCTTAGACTATGGGTGGGGTGTTCAGTGGTAAGAATCAAGATGCTGCAAAGGGAATCTATGCACTAGCAGGTAAGATTTACACAATATACTTAAGACTTCTCCCCCCCCCCCGCCCCTCCCCTTTGTCCCTCCCCTCCTTTTCTTTGAAAGATTTCTTCTTAAAGTCATAACCATACAAAATACTGGACTACAAAATGTACACAAAAAATGTTCCCCCCTTTACTCCTCCCCGCCCTCCTTTTTACAGATTTGTTTTAATGTCTAGATAAACAGGACAGGTAGTCTTGACACAGCCAGCCATAGCTATCAGCATACAATTGAGTACACTTCAGCACGCAAGTGACATCCACTGATCTCCAGCTTTGCCTTTGTTAATATGTAGGTATTCCTAGGTGTCTACACCCACTCGTATGGGTATGTCCTACTGTCTCATTGTCTAAATAAGCCACAGAAGCACCAAACCAGAATTTTATATGGCATCCCATGGGATATTTCTATGGTTAATGCAATTATAATATGATTTTTTATTTTTTTCACCGTTTTCCTTGCTATAGCTGCTGATATATTTGCACTGAACAGCCAACCGATAAATACCAAAAAGAACCTCAGTGTAAATGCCAGCTTCTTTGAGATCTACAGCGGCAAAGTGTTTGATTTACTCAACAACAAAGAGAGATTGCGCATCCTGGAAGATCAGAAGCAGCAGGTTCAGATTGTGGGTCTATCGGAGATGGAGGTGCAATCTGTGGAAGATGTCCTCAAACTCATAGAATCTGGCAATCATTGCAGGTGTGTGTACACATGTAGCGAATAAATACAGATGTGTATACAGTAGTTGGACGGTGGACTACACTGTGTGTGTGTGTGTGTGTGTGAGTGTGAGATCCTAGCCTGGCTCCAGGAGCTTTGCTTGCACAGCTCACTGTGCCTGCTTAGTGCACAGGCATCCTGGCTCTGCCAGGTGGGCGTGACTGCCTAGTGGCAGCAAGAAAATTTGCATTTTTTTTTGCATTTTATTTGTGTGTGTGTGTGTGTGTGTGAGTGTGTGTGTGTATAAGTTAAGAGTAATTGGAATATCTTTTTGGGATAAATTTCAGAATGGCACAGACCATGCAGTGGTTGCATGCTATTCTGAATTATATTTCAGAAGCTCTGTCTCCAACATAAATGGTGTTTGACCTGTTTCCTTGCTATTTTGTAGAGTGTACATAGGTAATCACGTGATTTTTATTGCCACATGGCTGCCTGAAGTGGGCGTTCCTTTCCGCTAGTATTTAAGCCCACTGCGCATTGCCTTAGTCGGCCTTTTATTATAGTTGTGCATTAGTGTGATAGCTATAGTGGCCAGGGGAGTGGTAGGTGGGTGGGACCATTGATATGCTTGACATCACTTCTTCATATAATTCATAATAGCATGCAACCACTGCATGGTCTGTGCCATTCTGAAATTATATTTCAGAAGCTCTGTCTCTCACATCAATGGTGTGTTTTGTAGCTTATTGGCTGTGTGAGAGTACAGTACTGCTTTGCCATAAGCATCAGTATGAATTGGTTTGTAATAAAATTTGCAAAACACTGATTCCGAATTCCAGTCTGTCGCCTGTAGTATGTCATTGGTGGTGATGCCACTTTGTGCAGCTGCACTAATGGCAACTCGTGTGGAGTGTGCTTTAAATATGGAAGTGTCAATTCCTGCTAATTTCTAGTACCATTTGAGCCATCTAGCTATCGTGGCTGATGACACTGGATTGTGAGGTTTGATAAATGAAATCAACAGTTGAGATTTGTTCAGTCCTTCCGTAAGAGTTTCCGTCATAGTCAGGTGAGAGTTTAAGGTTCAAACCGGGCAGAGAGAAGAAGTCCTGGCCAATCTTGGCTGCCTTTGTTTGCTTAGGTGGTATAGAGGATCTGAAGCTAATTCCTTCTGGGTTCGAGCGTATTAGCTGAGTATCAAGACTATGAAGGTCTACAGACCTGGAGGGTCTAGTTAGAGCTAGTAGCATAGCCTTCTTGAGTGTGAGGTTTTTCAGCAATAGTGCTTGGTTGTTGTCTAGGTTTTGAGGACAATGCTGATGTCCCATGTGACCGTGTATCTAGGCTGTGGTGGCCTGGAATTTGCAATTCCAGCCATCAGGCAGGTAATGACTGCGTCTTGTCCAATGCTCACTCCTTCAACTCTGTGGTGAGCAGATGCAATCGCCGATCTGTATGAGTTTATGGATCTGTATTGATAACCTTAGTCATAGAGGTCTGCAAGGAAGTTGGCTACTTCACTCACAGGTCCTGAAATGGGATCTGTGTCCCATTCTGCACACCAGCGAATCCATTTTTGGAACATGGAATCATAAGATTTTGATGATTTCGACCTCCGCAATGCGAGCAAGAGAGACGAAGCTCCTGTTGAATGGTTTACTAAGCAATATTTCTGTTTGAGATGGCCACATGGCTGGGCGGGGCAACATGCCTGGGCGGGGCAACATGCCTGGGCGGGGCAACATACCTGGGCGGGGCAACATACCTGAGAAAGATCCTTCCACTGTTTCCAGCATTAGATTCTCCTGCGGTGGTATCAACCGAGGATGGTCTATCAGCAGGTCCAGAATGGAGTACCACGCTTGAGTGGGCCGGACTGGGGCCACCAGAAGTATCTTCTGGGCACGCTCCTTCTGAAACTTGGCAAGAACTCGGCCTATCAAGCCCCCATGGAGGGTTGGCATCCTCCACATCCTCCCTTGGACAGCAGGGAGCACCTTCAGCTCCTAATTCTGCGACAGTGAGAAGCTCAAGGAGCAGGGCAGAGACATCCAGCATCAGGGTTTGGATTTTTCATAGGTCCCCATCTATCTGTTTCTTCTGGGCTCCCCACAAATCTAGACTCTGCTGTCTTAAATAGAAGATCGACTCTAGGGCAACAGGTACAGGGATCTTCGGATTCGGGCACCCTGGTACAGATCTCCCTTCGTTCCGCATTCGAAAGCATGGTCGTAAACACCTTCTTGGCCAGCTTCCTCGACTCCTCTGAGAGAGGTTCCGATCTTGCCTTCTTCGAAAGAAGATGTTGGGCGTCAATCTCGCTCATTTCATCTTCACTCTTTTGGTTAGCCCACGAGCTCAACTCCCTTTCCGAGCGAGCTCTTCCTGGAACTCTGTCTGTCTAGGACCTATTGTCAGTAGGTGACGTACGCTGATCAACCCCCATCTCTGGGAGGAAGCATTGGGCTCCGCTTTCCTGTCGGCTCTGGACAGAGCAGTGCATCAAGAGATACCCCGGAGCTCTGTCCGGTCTGGGGTCACCATTCACAGAAGCAGTCTTGTTTAATGACATGGCTTTCACTATCAGCTAGAAAAAAGTCCGACTAAGGCAATGCGCGGTGGGCTTAAATACTAGCGGAAAGGAACACCCACTTCAGGCAGCCATGTGGCGATAATAATCACATGATTGCCTCCGTATACTCTACAAAATAGCAAGGAAACAGGTCAAACACCATTAATGTGACAACCAAGCACTATTGCTGAAAAACCTCACACTCAAGAAGGCCATGCTCTAGACCCTCCAGGTCTGTAGACCTTCATAGTCTTGATACTCAGCTAATACGCTCGAACTCAGAAGGAATTAGCTTCAGATCCTCTATACCACCTAAGCAAACAAAGGCAGCCAAGATTGGCCAGGAATTCTTCTTCCTCAAGTATGAGGAGAATCAGTCTTTCTGCCCCGGTTTGAACCTTAAACTCTCACCTGACTATGATGGAAACTCTTACGGAAGGACTGAACAAATCTCAACTGTTGATTTCATTTATCAAACCTCACAATCGTCATCAGCCACGATCTAGATGGCTCAAATGGTACTAGAAATTAGCAGGAATTGACACTTCCAGCACACTCCACACGAGTTGCTTCCACTAGTGCAGCTACACAAAGTGGCATCACCACCAATGACATACTATAGGCGACAGACTGGAATTCGGAATCAGTGTTTTGCAAATTTTATTACAAACCAATTCATACTGATGCTTATGGCAAAGCAGTACTGTACTCTCACACAGCCAATAAGCTACAAAACACACCATTGATGTGAGAGACAGAGCTTCTGAAATATAATTTCAGAATGGCACAGACCATGCAGTGGTTGCATGCTATTATGAATTATATGAAGAAGTGATGTCAAGCATATCAATGGTCCCACCCACCTACCACTCCCCTGGCCACTATAGCTAACACACTAATGCACAACTATAATAAAAGGCCGACTAAGGCAATGCGCAGTGGGCTTAAATACTAGCGGAAAGGAACGCCCACTTCAGGCAGCCATGTGGCAATAAAAATCACGTGATTACCTATGTACACTCTACAAAATAGCAAGGAAACAGGTCAAACACCATTAATGTTGGAGACAGAGCTTCTGAAATATAATTCAGAATCTCTTCAGTCTCTTTCTCTCTTTTCACTCTCTATCTTCTCACCCATTCTTTGACATCCCTCTGTCAGCTCTGTATGCTGTGCCATCTGTCCGTATATCATACTGTAAATCTTATATTTTATGTGTATTGCGTACATAGTTGTGTATACCTATAGTATGTTCAATTTTTTAAAATTTTATTGCAGAACATCGGGAGTTACCTCAGCCAATCAACATTCATCAAGGTCGCATGCAGTTTTTCAACTTATACTTAGAACCAGGCAAGTTAAAATAAACATATACCTTTTGTGTAATACGAGGTAAAATGAAGGTACAAATTGTCAATGTGTGAATGTAATTGATTGTGTGTGTGTAAATAGATCGAACAAGAAGGTATATGGAAAGTTTTCACTGATTGACTTAGCAGGTATGCAGAGTGTTACGTGAAGGCGTGACTGCACAAGTTTGTACTGTACGTTCTATGCACGTCCTATTGTGGTGAAGGTTATTGGTCTAGTATTCTTGTTCTCAATATTATTAAGTGCTATATCTTTAAGGATTGGGTATCAAATAGTTTGGATGAAAATATTTAGCCAGTGTTATACGTAAGTGATAGGTCTTCTTTGTTAGTTTATTATTTAGTGTATATAAGTTTAAAGTTTTCCGCCAGTCATGTGATCTTAAGACGATAAAGCCTGTATTTTTAGTAGTTTGTACATGACATCATTCTTATTTTTCTTCTTCATAACTTGACAAGTGAAATAAATATAATTTGATGAATAAAGTCCAGTGTGAGTGTTGAGGAAAAAAATAATATTTTGCAATATTTGTTTGACTAGGCAATGAGCGAGGTGCTGATACAAGCACGTCAGACAGACAGACAAGAATGGAAGGAGCTGAAATTAACAGAAGTCTTTTGGCCCTAAAGGTTAGGAGTTTGTATTTCTGTGCATTTAGCACTGACTGCACCCGGCACATTGTGCTATGGACGATTCCATGGAAAGTGAAAACAACGTGATAAATGTTAAGCACTATGGTACATAGCTGATATTAGTAAGATATTTAGCTGAAATGGCTTTTGTTGGTTCACCTGGTTAAGAATAATAGTCATTAATATACAACTGGGCCGAACATGTGATTTTTGCCTTCAATAAGTTGGCATGGATAAATAATACTGATAATGTCGTAGATTTTCATTGCTACTCTATCTCTGGTAATTCAATATTTTTAGCTTAGCTAGTAGCATTAAAATTGTTTGATATAATATTCACAAAACGTTTCGGCTCGTAAGCCTTCTTCAGTTGTGAGGTGAGGTATATGACCGTTTAAAATAAAATAAACAAAATTGTCTATGATAAAAATGCACGTAGCCATGGGTCAGTTGACGCTAAAGTTCTTGTAGGAACGGAGTCCACGTAGAGTTGAGCTCGAGGCCTTTGTGTAAATTCGAGGTGGTGTTGGTGCTCTGTATAATTAATGCTTCTGTTAGCCTCCTATGGAAGTAATTTGGTACCATTTTCAAAACTCTTGATTCATTCCAGTTTATTCTGTGTGATTTCTTCCATGCATGCACTGAGATGCCCGTTTTTGTTATGCTATTCTGAATTATATGAAGAAGTGATGGAAGTAATTTGGTACCATATTCAAAACTCCCTTAAAACTCCCTTTAAATATTTTAGGAACAGGGGTTCCTGTGGACCTACGCAGGTACTGGGATTTCAAAAGTCAGAGTTTAAAAAAATTTTAATTTAAAACCATAAATTATCGGCCTTTGGGGGCCTTCTAGTGGTGGAACTAAAAGAGCAGGTGAGGTGACTGTGACTTTTATACTACATGGCACAGAACAGAGGAGACACAAGTCTATTTAACAGTTTCTACATGACAGAACAGAGGAGGTATAAGAACAAAGGAGACAAAGAAGAGGTAATTTAACAGTTTTTAGGTGATGATGGGGCCGCTTGCTGAGACATGAATGTCTAACCAGGATGTGATGTTATAAAACTTAAGATGTTTCTGGGAAGGAGGATACAAGAGAAGGGGGTCGGGTACGTGAAGAGAGTATGGAAGGGAGAAATTTTACAAACTGAAATTGTTAACGTGGTGCACATACAGTGTAGTTCACAGGCGAGGGGCCACTGAGACCGGAGAGGATCCTCGCCTGTGAACTACACTGTATGTGCACCACGTTAACAATTTCAGTTTGTAAAATTTCTCCCTTCCATACTCTCTTCACGTACCCGACCCCCCTTCTCTTGTATCCTCCTTCCCAGAAACATCTTAAGTTTTATAACATCACATCCTGGTTAGACATTCATGTCTCAGCAAGCGGCCCCATCATCACCTAATAACTGTTAAATTACCTCTTCTTTGTCTCCTTTGTTCTTATACCTCCTCTGTTCTGTCATGTAGAAACTGTTAAATAGACTTGTGTCTCCTCTGTTCTGTGCCATGTAGTATAAAAGTCACAGTCACCTCACCTGCTCTTTTAGTTCCACCACTAGAAGGCCCCCAAAGGCCGAGAATTTATGGTTTAAAATTAATTTTTTTTTAAACTCTGACTTTTGAAATCCCAGCACCTGCTTAGGTCCGCAGGAACCCCTGTTCCTAAAATATTTAAAGACTGTTTGTCATGACAAAAATGGACATCTCAGTGCATGCATGGAAGAAATCACACAGAGTAAACTGGAATGAATCAAGAGTTTTGAATATGGTACCAAATCACTTCCATAGGAGGCTAACAGAAGCATTAATTATACAGAGCACCAACACCACTTCAAATTTAGACAAAGGCCTCGAGCTCAGCTCTATGTGGACTCCATTCCTACAAGAACTTTAGCGTCAATTGGCCCATGGCTACGTGCATTTTTATCGTAGACAATTTTGTTAATTTTATTTTAAACGGTCACATACCTCACCTCACAACTGAAGAAGGCTTACGAGCCGAAACGTTTTGTGAATATTATATCGAAAATTTTTAATGCTACTAGCTAAGCTAAAAATATTGAATTACCAGGGATAGAGTAGCAATGAAAATCTACGACAGTATCAGTACATTTATCCATGCTAACTTATTGAAGGCAAAAATCACATGTTTGGCCCAGTTGTATATTAATGACTATTATTCTTAACCAGGTGAACCAACAAAAGCCATTTCAGCTAAATATCTTACTAATATCAGCTATGTACTATAGTGTTTAACATTTATCACGTTGGTTTCACTTTCCATGGAATCATCCATAGCACAATGTGCCGGGTGCAGTCAGTGCTAAATGCACATAAATACAAACTCCTAATTAACTTAATGCTACTAGCTAAGCTAAAAGTATTGAATTACCAAATACTGATGTAGACTGCCTATTTTATTTTATTTTATTAGGTACTGAACAGAGCCTGATAACTGTTGCCACATAGAAAATGCATTAAAGTAAACAGGATGTGGCTTAGGGCAATATTTTTCCATATCACCTATGTTCATAGTTATTACGTTGGGTTATTACGTCCCCCTAGGTTATAGAATGTTACCAAGGTATTCGCGCATGAGCAGTACCTAATAAATTTATTATCCATTGGATACCCAAGAATATCACTCGTTTGATTGGCGGTATTTACGCTCGTGCCTGCGGCACTCGCGTAAATACTGAGCCAACAGACTCGTGATATTCTCCTGTATCAAATGAATAATATATATTTATTATTTTTTTATTTTTTTATTTTTTTATTTTTTGCAATTTTATTTATTTATTAATGGATGGCCAATAAACATGAGTAGGGCAGAAAACATAATTTCTATTAGCAGACATTATGTAAAGCTGATACCTGTCAGTTGCTACAGCTACTCCAGATTATACATAGTTAGAGAGAGTATCTCTGAGATTCTGTACAGACCTTAATCTATTTCATTAAGTGGGAGCTGGCAGGGTGAATAGGATAACAATATTACATGAAGTGTTAATTGTTACTATCTTGTGGCTTAATAAGTTCAACCTATGAATATTGAATATGGTAGATAAAAGGTACTCTTGCAGCACCATGTTGCAAGTGGCCCGGTTAGCTCAGCTGGTAGAGCATCAGACTTTTAATCTGAGGGTCAAGGGTTCAAGTCCCTTATCGGGCGCTTAATTTTTTTCTTATTTTTTTTTTCCAATTTTTTTACTAACTTTTCCCGATTTTTTGTCTAATTTCTTTCAAATTTTTCCAAATTTTTTTCTAATTTTTTCTAATTTTTTCATAAAATTTACCCAATTTTTTTTTCCTGATTTCCACAATTTTTTTCCTGATTTTTTTTTAGTTTTCTCCCAATTTTCATTTCAAAACTTTCCCCCAATTTTTTTCCTGATTTTTCCTGATTTTTTTTCCTGATTTCCCCAATTTTTTGTTCCTAAATTTTTCTTTTTTTCTCCTAATTTCCCCAATTTTTTCCCTGATTTTTTCTTTTTTTTCTCCTGCTAGTTGTCAATGTCAGCTGCTCAAACTCAGTATTTGCTAGGTACCAAAATCAATGTCTGCTAGTGGCCAAAGAACTCAATGCCTGTTAGTGGCCTATATCAACTGCCAGAACTCAATGCCTGCTAGCTACCTATATCAGCTGCCAGAACTCAGTGCCTTCTGGCTGCATGTATCAGCTGCCAGACTCAATGTCTGCTAGCTACCAATATCAGCTGCCAGAACTCAAATGTCTACAAGCTACCAATATCAACTGCCAGAACTCAATGTCTGCTAGATGCCAATATCCAGAACTCAATGTCTGCTAGCTACCAATATCAGCTACCAGAACTCAATGCCTGCTAGCTGCCTATATAAGCTGCTAGAACTCAGTGTCTACTAGCTACCAGAACTCAATGTCTACTAGCTGCCTGTATCAGCTGCCAGAACACAATGTCTGCTAGCTACTAATATCAGTTGCCAGAACTCAAATGTCTGCTAGGTGCCAATATCAACTGCCAGAACTCAATGTCTGCTAGCTGCCTGAACTGAAGTCTACTAGCTGCCAATATCAGCTGCCAGAACTCAATGTCTGCTAGCTGCCTGTATCAGCTGCCAGAACTCAATGTCTGCTAGCTACTAATATCAGCTGCCAGAACTCAATGTCTGCTAGGTGCCTGTATCAGCTGCCAGAACTCAATGTCTGCTAGCTGCCAATATCAGCTGCCTGAACTGATGTCTACTAGCTGCCAATATCAGCTGCCAGAACTCAATGTCTGCTAGCTGTCAGAACTCAATGTGTGCTAGCTACTAATATCAGCTGCCAGAACTCAATATCAACTGCCAGAACTCAATGTCTGCTAGCTGCCTGTATCAGCTTCCAGAACTCAATGTCTGCTAGCTGCCTGTATCAGCTGCCAGAACTGACGTCTACTAGCTACTAATATCAGCTGCCAGAACTCAATGTCTGCTAGGTGCCTGTATCAGCTGCCAGAACTCAATGTCTGCTAGCTGCCAATATCAGCTGCCTGAACTGATGTCTACTAGCTGCCAATATCAGCTGCCAGAACTCAATGTCTGCTAGCTGTCAGAACTCAATGTGTGCTAGCTACTAATATCAGCTGCCAGAACTCAATATCAACTGCCAGAACTCAATGTCTGCTAGCTGCCTGTATCAGCTTCCAGAACTCAATGTCTGCTAGCTGCCTGTATCAGCTGCCAGAACTCAATGTCTACTAGCTACAGCTGCCAAAACTCAATGTCTGCTAGCTACCAATATCAACTGCCAGAACTCAATGTCTGCTAGCTGCCAATATCAACTGCCAGAACTCAATGTCTGCTAACTGCCAGAACTCAATGTCTGCTAGCTGCCAATATCAACTGCCAGAACTCAATGTCTACTAGCTGCCAATATCAGCTGCCAGAACTCAATGTCTACTAACTGCCAGAACTCAATGTCTGCTAGCTGCCAATATCAACTGCCAGAACTCAATGTCTACTAGCTGCCAATATCAGCTGCCAGAACTCAATGTCTACTAACTGCCAGAACTCAATGTCTGCTAGCTGCCAATATCAACTGCCAGAACTCAATGTCTACTAGCTGCCAATATCAGCTGCCAGAACTCAATGTCTACTAACTGCCAGAACTCAATGTCTGCTAGCTGCCAATATCAACTGCCAGAACTCAATGTCTACTAGCTGCCAATATCAGCTGCCAGAACTCAATGTCTACTAACTGCCAGAACTCAATGTCTGCTAGCTGCCAATATCAACTGCCAGAACTCAATGTCTACTAGCTGCCAATATCAGCTGCCAGAACTCAATGTCTACTAACTGCCAGAACTCAATGTCTGCTAGCTGCCAATATCAACTGCCAGAACTCAATGTCTGCTAGCTGCCAATATCAGCTGCCTGAACTGATGTTATACTAACTGCCAATATCAGCTGCCAGAACTCAATGTCTACTAACTGCCATAATCAATGTCTGCTAGGTGCCAATATCAACTGCCAGAACTCAATGTCTGCTAGCTGCCAATATCAACTGCCATAAATCAATGTCTGCTAGCTGCCAGAACTCAATGTTTGCTAGCTGCCAATATCAGCTGCCTGAACTGATGTCTACTAGCTGCCATGTCAGCTGCCAAAACTCAATGTCTGCTAGCTACCAATATCAACTGCCAGAACTCAATGTCTACTAACTGCCTGTATCAGCTACCAGAACTCAATGTCTGCTATAGTATGTCCACGTTGAGTTGGCGCGACCACAAATGTGGCAAAAGAGGAATGCACTTGGCGCAATCGGAAACCAATTAAGGTCACATGACAGTAGTAGCTCAAACGCGCGAAAACGTCGACGCCCACAGTAAAAACGGGGCGGGTCCAAGGTGCGCATTATTACCGTAAGTTTACTTGTTGAAATGAAAAAGAAGCTATGGCAGTTTCTTCCGCGGCTGTATTCAATATATGCCCAGTTATAACTAATCACTCGTAGTTTATAGTTTGTACGAGCTACTAGTTGTGCGCTAAAACTGGTTGAAGGTTGCGGAGTGTTCTCTGGAGCTACAAAGCTTATAGGAAAGAAGCACAGGACCGCGGCTGAACGCCTCCTCAAGTAAATCTGTTGTGTGCTTAAGCGTGTATTGAAACTCTATTCTTACTTTCTTGGTGTGACGAATTTCTGAAGTATTCAACAGTAATGTGAAGAATCCAGCACATCACCTACACTTTAGCTATGGCCACACACATTCCAGTATTACTTTGTCCTTCACACTGAATCATTCATATCATTTTATTCATGATTTTACTATATGTGACAGTACTTGGGAAAAGGGACCAATTTCGTTAAAAATTGAAAAATGAGTTATTCATATCACTGTGTAGAGCACTTCTTGTGGAGTATTTTGATACCAAGTTTATAGGCAGGCGCTGCTTGGTTCACTAAATATACGAGCGGCAATCTGACCAACTTGAGCACAGTTATTTCGAGAAAACTGCAATTAAAACTTCTTATTCAATTGCTTGCGGAGTTAACGTTGAATTCCGTAATCTAACCGGAAGTCCGGGTTACGTAAGACTGTCTTATCCTTGGAAAATGGTGGCGATCAGCTGAAAGGCGATCAGCTGAAAGGCAGTAAGTTATAGTTGGGGCCGCTTACTTCATTGATGGGAGAGGCCTTACTCAGTTTAGACCCTACATTGTGTAAGAGTACTGGACAGGTATGGCTTTAAATAGCACTAGATGCGTATAGACATAGTTTTACAGGCCATTTTGTGCTTCTTCTTTTTTTCTGTTTCCAACAGTTTGATAGTTACAGTAAGTCATGGTAACTATAATACAGTCACTCTTTCAGAAATGATCAATTAGCTTGGTTTGTTAGTTCACTGGCTAGCTAAGTTTAGGATTATATTTGTCTTGCAGCCAGCTTGTTGCCTGTTTTGGAACAAATGAACAATAGGAATCTCTTTAAATCAATGAACAAAAATGATGGACTTTCAAAATGTGTTGCCTTCTCTTGTTGCAGTGTGACAGAAGTCCTCATCATCACTGAAACCTTTGTCCAGTCAGAGGCTTGCTGATTCTTCTAGTGTGTTCACAAAAATAGTCCCAGGAGTCTCCAGGTCTGCAGACTCCAACTACAAGACTCCATAAAGCAACATCAACCTATATAGCTTGATTATTCACATTTATTATTTCTATTCTGTTGCTGCAATGCTATAACAAAAACTTGTAAGAATTTACCCGCGATTATCCGGGTAGGGATAATTTGTTGCTAGGCAACAAATTGAATTCGTCCACGATTTTCAATTACTCGCGGGTTGGATTTCCGTGCACGCACGGAAGGTCAAAATAGAGAGTAAAAGGTGACTGTGTTTAAACGGGGCGCTCGGACCTTTAACAACGGTTTCAGCCACTCAAATTTGGTGTCAGTGTAGCTAAAGGGTAGGAGATACCTGTGGGCGAATAAAAAGAAAACAACAACAAAAAATGTTTTGTCGGTGTTTGGGCTCTACTGTACATTTTTGATTTAACGTAATTGGTCCCTTTTCCCAAGTACTGTCACATATTTCTATCTACTTGTTAAATTTCAACTTTTTTTTAATTATACAAAAAAAAATTGACAATTATTATAATTTTATAATGACAAATACAATATATATATATTATATAATTTTATGATGACATGAAATTGTGGTAGATACAAGCAGCAGTTGAATTTGGAGGGTGGTAAAGAGCATCACCATAACCATAGAGAACTGTACCTATATAGACATGAGGAGTAATGGACAGCTAAAGCATAAATAGTGGCATATAGAGTCTATGATGAATTGTATATCTCATTATCTTGGTCGGCAAACAGTAAATTGGCTGAGTTTCTAAATAAATAAGCCCTATTTAAACAGGTAAGAAAATCTGAGTGGACAAGCAACCCGTGATACAAACGTACCTCACATTGTAGCTTGCTCTTGTTAAGTAGCCTTGAATAGCAACAAAGTCCTGAGTCTAAAATGAACCAGAATGTCAAGCAGAAGGGTAGAAACGAAGTCATCAAACTACGACTGCTTTTTGTTTACAATTGTCTCTGCGCACGTGTTTGGCTAGGTTTGAGCGCGTGACTAAATCCCGCCGCGTGTAGCGCGGGAAACGTGTGGTTTTATTTATTCCCATAGACTTTTCTATTGAGTTTTGAAACTGCACTTTCCCGCTGGCTCAGAAGTTTTTAAAGGAAATTTTCTGGACCGCTTCGGCACGAGGTTTCGAATGGTACAAACCACGGAAGCGTAGCTACTTCCGTTTAAAAGTTATTAACGGTTTTTACCGCGCCAACTCAACTTGGACATACTATAGCTACCTGTATCAGCTGCCAGAACTCAATGTCTGCTAGCTACCAATCAGCTGCCACAACTCAATGTCTACTAGCTACTAATATTGGCTGCCAGAACTCAATGTCTACTAACTGCCAGAACTCAATGTCTGCTGGGTGCCAATATCACAATATCAACTGCCAGAACTCAATGTCTACTAACTGCCAGAACTCAATATCTGCTAGCTGCCAATATCAACTGCCAGAACTCAATGTCTACTAACTGCCATGTCAGCTACCAGAACTCAATGCCTGCTAGCTGCCAATATCAGCTGTTAAAACTCAATATCTGTCGGTAGCTACACACTGGTCTCAGCTTTAACTCAGCTAGTTGCCAAGACTGAACTTTCTCTAGCTACCTCAAGAGACTTTGTTCAATCTAATCTGTACACTAAGAACTCCTTGTAAAAGCTTTTTAAAAGTAGCCATTTCTTCCCAAATACAATTTCAACTAATCGAAACGAAACTATCAGTGAGTGTCTCTTACATATTAAGCATCTCTTGTGGGTGACATTCTTTACATTGCCATTTTCATTGTACTAGTACATATTGTTACCTGATTAGGTATACGCCAAGTAAATATGAAAAATGTTGGTCTGAGAAATGTTTTGTAATAGCGAGCTAGTGTGCTTGAGGTATCACAATTTTGAATGAAGTTACGTTGAAAAAATTTAATAACCATTATTAGTATTCTACATGTGCTATTCAACTGTTTATGTCAGACCAATGTGAGGGTTGTTTTATTTTATATCTTAGGAATGTATTCGAGCATTGGGAAGAAAGGGAGCTCACTTACCCTTCAGGGGTAGTAAGCTAACACTAGTAAGTCCAAGATATTGACAGGTATTGTATTTGAATGGTATCTCCAATGCACGATTATTATTGAAGGTGTTGAAAGATTCCTTTGTAGGAGAGAACTCCAGAACTTGCATGGTGAGTCTCTAATGGCGTATAGTAAGAGGAGCATTGTTGTTATACGGTCACATGTGGTTATTCTTCACACAGATTGCTATGATCTCTCCTGGCTTTAGCAGTTGTGAGCACACACTCAACACATTGAGATATGCTGACAGGTTTGTGCTGGCAGAAACAGTCTTTTGTTCATGCTTTATTACTTAGAAATTTTTTTTTACTTTAAGCACTGTCATAAATGTCAACCATTAATTAATATATCTAAAGGAGAAATTGCTTTTTCTGTTTTTAGAGTGAAGGAGCTGCGTAGTGGTGGAGGTGGAGGTGTGCAGTCTCCTCCCTCTGTAATGCTAGCACCTGTCAAGGAGAAGCGTGCGGAAGACAAGCATGACTTGGAATTTCTGCACAGAAGCAAGGCAAGTTTTGAGTGATCTGGTAAAGAGTTTTCAAATGTGATTGATCTCCAGTAAAAAAAAAAGAATTTTATATTGGTAAGTTGTAAAAGGTTTCAAGAGCTTTAGCTAATGAATGCTAGAGAGACTGATAAAAAGTTTTTTTTGTTGATGTTAGGTTTGGTATAGGGTTTTCTAGTTGATGGGTGATTTGGTAAAGTACTTAATGTTTCTGGTAAAGGGTATTGAGGCGTGTTTTTTGTGGTAAAGGTGGTATCTTGCTAGTAAGTAGTGAGTAATCTTGAAAAAGATTTTAGGCTAATGAGTGACCGGGTAAAAGGGTTTCAAATGTACTTTCAAATGTACTTGGGTTAACAAATGTCCTGGTAAGTTTTCAAGAATACTCGTACTAACAAGTGACCTGGTAAAAGGTTTCAAGTGTATGTGTGCTAATAAGTGACTTGGTAAAGGGTTTTCAAAGTGAAACGGTAAAAGGTGCAGGTGTACTTTTGCTAAAGAGTGACCTGGTAAAAAGTTGCACGTATACTTGTGTATGTGAGATGGTACAGGGTTGGAGAGTGATTTGATTTAGGTTTTCAAGTGTACTATTGCTAGTGAATGGTCTGGTAAAGGGTCAAATTTCAATACCTTTTCTGAAGTGGTGAAGAAAAAATATCTTTATATTGCTGTGAGGATCAATAAAACATTAATTAGTATATTATGAATTGCTACAAGTATTTTATGAGCTAATAATCCCCAGGAGCAAGGTGGAGAATTGGATCTGGATGAGTCCAGTGAACTTCTGACGTTCCACGAGGCTATTAGTAACCTCGTAGAGAGTGAAGAGAAGCTGGTGGAGGAGCACAAGGCCATCATAGAAGCAGACCAACACTTGCTCTCGGAGGAGGAATTGCTGCTACAGTATGTGGAGGACCCGGACCATGACATCGAGCAGTATGTCACTCACATGGAGAAGATAGTCAGCAAGAAGCTGGAGAGACTCACGCAGTTTAAAGGTCAGTCAGATCTAATTACTTTCGTTTTATACAATTTTCTTGAAAATATGTATTTTCTTTGGACGTCATTTATTTACACAAGTTATCCTAAGTTCCCAGTAAGTGATAATCTTCGGTGTTAAAATACACACATAATGTACTAAAGTTCCACGTTTAGAATTATTTATACACATCCTGTATTAAATTTTTAATTTATTGTTATTGTACAAATGAAATGTCTTTGGAACAATAGAACGCATTCAGGACTTGAAACAAAGACTGCAAGAAGAAGAGACAGCCAGTAGGAAAGTGAAACGGCTTCCTATGCCGTAGGTATATGTTGCGTACATTTCCTAGAACTACCCAAGTAACTTCAACAAACATGTTCTGTTTTATATCCATCCATCCACTTTCAGCACAACCTATTATTTTTCCATGTTGATTCCAAGAAAAGAAGGGGAAATTTGGTTGCTCTGGTGCGATATATAATTTTTCATTATGACAATAACTGAGACGATGAAATTTGAACAATTAATGGCACAGAAAATAATTTCATACAGCAGTTTCTACTGATTTAGCTGTGCTGAGTGTGTTGGGCACATTGCTGCGATATAGAGGACTCGAACATCGGGGCTGGGTAGAAGGATACTCAAACTCCTCCATTTTAGAGGTGGGGCTGTCCAGCAGGTAGGAGGGGCTCACTGATCGCTCCACGTGGATGCTCAGTCTGATGGCAGGCTGGGGTTGTATGATGTCATCCACACAGTCCAGACTGTCCTGGCTGACCAGCTGAAAGTTGTGTAGATCACGGATGACATAGAGCTGGGTTTTAATCTCGTCAAATAATGGGCGGTCGCTGGGCATTATCTGCCAGGGGAAAGAAGAAAAAAAATTAGAGCGAGACCAACATTACTGGACAAAATATGGTAAAGGTTGTCACATCCATAAGCTCTGATCTAACAATATCAAGTTCATAATGCTACACTAAGGCTAAATCAAGTCAAGTACACTATTTACTTAATACACTGTTGACCACTATTTCATCTTTTATTTTTTGACCACCCATTACTATACTAACCTTGCACGTTGTAAAGGCTAACTCCAGCAATTCTTCTGGACAATCGCTTTCCTTAACTTGGGGCAAAGATTTGAAGCCTTCTCTATCCAATCCATAGTCCTAAATAATAAAATAATAATAATAAATCTTGCTAATAAATCCTAAAATATATTAAATTCTAATGAATTGTATACTGAAGGTTTCCAACTGTAATAATATCTCTGCATATATTGTGTGCTATTTCTTGGACCCCCCAACACTCCATGTTTGAGCTCCCCGAGTCTAGCTGTTGGGGTTACTTCACGTTATCTCTGATTGTAATGAGAAAATGACGTGAACTTCAATACTGTTTGAACTTGGTCCATCATGTATAGTTTACCCGAGTTACTAGGGAGAAGCCATCCCAACATAATAGAATGGAAGTAAACAGGACAAAGTCTCCTTCCCTCACTATAGAAGCACCACACCTCAAGGATTCACTTCATTTAACCCTTACCTACATAACGCCATTGCAAACAACCACCAAAGATCATTAAGACAAAAAAGTTTAAAATCGATTATTTGTGAAAGGCACAGTATTAAAGTGGCTAGACACTTGGCCATCATATCCACGAAACTGCAAAGCAATGACTGACAATCCTTTCACACACACCACAAAATCTACAATTACAATCTATTTGTTGTGACAGTATGACTAAGCAGTGACACAGTTTCTAGATGAACATTTTCTTATTTTCTTTTCAAGCGGCTGGTGCACACGACCTAGCCTCCACTCATTTTGGTAATAGAAGCACGCGTCGTTGCATAAGAACTGCTTGTATCGCTCAGAAATTGGAGTGCCGTCCAGTTTGAAAGAATCGACTCTTTTCTTCACTCTCTCCCTGCGCCACGTAAAGAGTTGGCTCTGATAGTTCACATAGTCTCTCCTTTCTCGAGACAGGGCATCGGCCCTGAAGATGGGCTTCTCTGAGTACGCACGCCTCCTAGGTGAACAGGAACAGGGATCCAAACCAGTTCTGTCCCCATTCCACACTAACCTGGGATTGCATGCAAGACAGCGTTGATTTTGAGATTTAATCTGGTCAAGGAATACTGCCCGAGGGCGAGTTGGAACGCTGGCAGGCGAGCGAGGGCTCGACTTGTCCGAGTTCGTAGAAGTCAAGTGCTTTTTATATTTGCTTGAGTGTGCGAGTTGAGAAGCCAAGATCCATTTGGAGACGAACGCGTCCTGACTGAGGTATTGCGGGCACGGCCCATGGCCACAGGAGTACATAAAGCCGGGGGACTCTGAACTTAGAGCTAATTTACTCTCCACCACAAATGCCATGACAAAACTCAAACGCAAGAACTGACAGCCAAGAAGAAGTGTGAACTTTGGAAGCAGGAAGCTATCAAAGTGTTATAACCCCACTCTACACGTTCCTTAGGTGCAAACTTCATGACCATTAATACCAGCTGTGCCAGCTACCGTAGTACAACCCTTTACCAATGCTCAGCAGAAATGAGAGCAAAGAGCTAGTCACATTATCAGACAAGCTGGTCATTAGGAGCCTTTTTTTTTTTTTTTTTTTAAGAAGAAGAGTGATAGCAGCTGAAAGAGAAGCAGGTGTGTTATTAATTATTATTTAGCTGACACATGTGTATAACCTCTACAGAGGGGCCAAGCTCTGACACATGTGTATAACCTCTACAGAGGGGCCAAGCTTTGCAACAAGAGAAGTTCTAAGGGAATGAAGGATGACGATAAAATAGACAACAGAAGAAGAGAGGAATCAAGTTTTTGTGTATGTGTGTGTGTCAGAACTATGTTGTCGTGATATTTGTTTGGTTGTTATTATTTGTGTTATCTTGTTAGACCTGTGGTGGCAGCTTACCAGGGAAGAGATATTTCTAGCTAAGCATACATGCCCCTGGGATGAATTCCTCGCCCCCCCACAACTATCAACCACAAGTGTTCTGATTCCTAACTACATTGCTTGCTTGTACAGTTTTGGCACCAGAATTTAATTTCTCGTGTATTTCGGTGTTGTGACTCCATCTAAATGGCTAGAAAGTGCTGACACAATTGAACAGGTCACACTAAACACTTCACCCACGTCACACATCACAACACACACACACACCATAAAAAGATGAAATCTGAACATGATACTTCCAATCACCAGCCAATAAAAAATTCACACTACCACGCACTGACCTTTGACCTTGGAATATCATCAGGGTCTGCGCTCAGTCTAGAAATGACCTCGCACAAGACAATGCCGTACGAGAACACGTCTGCCGTCTCGTTGTAGGACTTGCCGTTCAGCACCTCCGGGGCCATCCAGAAAGGAGTCCCCACAATAGATTGAGCCCTGGTCAACTTCCTGGAGAGAGAAAGAGAGAGAGAGAGAGGGGATGATAAACGTTTCTTCTCTTGTTTAAAGATGCCAGCACATTTTGTAAGTTACATCTCAATAGAGTCATATAAATGAATAAAAAATTGACATAGGGCATATTTAAATCACCCTACACTTCATTGGTTATGCGTATATTTCAGTGGTGTAGGAGGGGGGGAGGGGCTCCAGGAGATGGAGCCCCCCTCCCTTAATTATTTTGGGCGCAATCCAACAATGTGATTTTTTCCCATTAACACCTGTAAACAACAAACACATACACTTTGAGCCCACCCATACCGAAACATCTTCCTACACCACTGTGTTGCAAGTTCCATGACTTCTGACGCTTCAGCTTTCTCTTATCCGTGCGTTGTAAAGTTAGGTATCAAAACAAGTCTAATGGGGTCAATGATTTTTGCTGGCTAGTCGGTATGAATACTCCAAGACAACAAGTGTTAAGTGTATTCATAGGCACAGCTGCAACCCACTTCCCCACAAGCTAGTTGGGCCACAAATGTGAGAATAAAGGGCAGAACTTTAGTTACATAGGACTAGAACTAATCCTTCATATTGAGCAATCAAAATTGTGTACGTAAACTACACTGTATTACTTACATGTATTAAGTGTACATATGCAAGTTAAATTATTAATTTTGTTACGCATTATTAGCAATTTGCAAATTTGAACTCACTACACAGTTCGTTAAGTTTTAGTTTGGGTCCTTTGGCTCTAAGTTCTGACTTTAAGCTTATCCCCCACTTCCCTCCCCTCTCTTTCCTGTTTTACCCCCCCCCCCCCCCCCCCCCCCCCCCCCCAATTAATGATTTTCATTGTCCATACTGGAGCATTGAAGTTACTGTCTGGAATATGAACTAAAGCTTTGCAGTGATGCAGACCAGCTAAAGTTTAAAAACAACAACAACAAAAACAACAACAACAACAACTGATCCAAGCACACACTTACTTCACGGATGGAACGGTCTTGGCAGCCAGTCCAAAGTCTGCCACCACGGCCGTGTAATTGTTGCCGTACGATCGCAGGAGGACATTGTGAGAGTTGAGGTCTCTGTGAAGCATGCCATGCGTGTGCAAGTACTCCATCCCCTTGGCGATGTCCAGGGACAGACGGATACGCAGGGACCACGGGAACAACTGGCCAGACCGGATCAGATCCTCCAGAGTACCTCCACTGATGTACTGTACCGGAACATAATCATTCTGTCAGTCACTAAAAACTTTACTAACTTCATATACAGCATGCCTTGCTCAAGTTCTGTTTCTATTTTTTGTTTGTATTCATACAATATAACAAATTGTTCACACTGAGTGGGAAGGCAAAGGAGGGCGGGGCTATTCACAATTTATGAGTTTGAACTACTCTGACCCCTTATCATCACACACCATGTGCACCCGGCAATCAACAGGCAGTGACATTCCAACAAAAACTTACTACATGTAACATAATGTTTCTCTTTAACATACACACTATTGTAATCACGGGTGTGTATCTCGGTGCATGTGTATCTCGGTGCAATAGCTAAACCACAAATATATAACTCAACCACAACAATGTAGAGATTAATTAAGTCTTCCAATATTCCAATATTGCCATACTCGAGCATCTTGTCTCATGCTCTTGCTTGTCTGTGTGCTTGTCTCATGCTCTTGCTTGTCTGTGTGCTTGTCTCATGCTCTTGCTTGTCTGTGTGCTTGTCTCATGCTCTTACTTGTCTGTGTGCTTGTCTCATGCTCTTGCTTGTCTGTGTGCTTGTCTCATGCTCTTGCTTGTCTGTGTGCTTGTCTCATGCTCTTGCTTGTCTGTGTGCTTGTCGCATGCTCTTGCTTGTCTGTGTGCTAGTCTCATGCTCTTGCTTGTCTCATGCTCTTACTTGTCTGTGTGCTTGTCTCATGCTCTTGCTTGTCTGTGTGCTTGTCTCATGCTTGTCTGTGTGCTTGTTGTTGTTTTTTAAATGTAAAATATGTACCAATTGCAGAAAACTTATTGGATTAAAACATAAATATCTGATTTTAAAATGATTCTTCCGTGCTAACTGCCTCATCTTGTAGCATTACATGCCATGTTACATGAACATAACATTCGATATTTCCGGCAGAATCACCGTCTTTAACTAATTAATCCACTTAAGAACATCAGCAATTACCCCTTTAATAGCGACTCACCTCTGTTAGTGGGTGGAGCTGACCTTCATGGATGCACGCCCCCACATAGCTACACACAAACACACACAATGTATTAGATAATGATTAGTACAGACGACTTGAAGAAATGCAGTGGCACACTAACGAATAGCATGAGTGACATAGTTCCCATACCCAACACACCACACACAGAGATACATGTAGATAGACACACACACACACATAAATACCCACACATGCACACACACACACATACATACAATCCTGCTCCACAAACCAAGCCAAGAGGGTATTTGTAACTGAAACATGCGACCCTCTTTGTAAGGCTACTCTCAAGAGTTTTGTTGTCCATTGCTGGTACAGGAAACAAACATAATCCCAGATATTAATATTAAACCACAAATTTCCTTCAATACAAGATATCTTTCAAGTCAGTAGGCAATGTTGCACCTGAATAGAGTCATTATCTTTCAAGTGGAACATCCAACACAATACAAGACTACGTATTAGGGCTGACTTGCATCATTTCCTTGGCATTCAATGTCTTTGAACCTTTGCTATTTCCTGTCCCACTGTAAAACCCAAATTTGAGCCTGCATGTCTAATTTGAATACTGCAATATTATGTGTTTACGTTCTAGTTCATTGATAAGGACTTTGAAAAGACAGATAACCTTGGGGCATTTGCTTATATGGTATAAAATTGAAGACCTATAAAAAACCTTATCAACAAGCTATGTAGTAGCAGGCTAAGAAATTGAAATACTATACAAAGGACAGTCTTGAATTTCTATTCTCTTTCATACACAGTAATGTCCTCACTACATCAAATGGTCTCCCACCTGGACACAAGAAGGATCCCAGAGCCTCTGCAGGCGGTTTCAAAATACATTATTTCATCTCTTGCTTCTCCATGCCATACTTTACATCTCTCCCTAAGTACATAGTTCTCCCATTACAGACTCCGGAAGCAAAGCAGATGCATGCACATAATGTACACATAATGTACACATATACACACATACTCAGTCGAAACTTCTTATGTTTGGCTTATTCAGGTAAAGCCATTGGCACAGATGGATTGATATCTTCAGAAACCAGACACTGAGTTCCTTTATGGAAATGTTGCTGTCTGCAACAATTGAATTTGGTAGCTTTCAACTTTGTAATGGTCTCCAGAACAACACACACACAAACACACACATGCACGCAAACACACTCGAGTAAAAATTTAAATGCTTTCTTTAATTTTCCTGTTGTCATTTTTAAATGAAATGCTCTGCCCAAATCAGCCATAGCTGTGCACTCACCATAGCTCTGTCTCATATCCTATACGTTGTTCAATTAAAGGGGAGAGGAGGACAAGGAGGAGGGAAGGGGCGGGGCTGGGGCAAAGTCTGTGTCATAGCTAAACTTTGTCAAAAATTTAAATGCTTTCTTTAATTTTCCTGTTGTCATTTGTCACACGTGTGCACAATAACAACAAAGCATCCTTGTACAACTCAAATCTTAAAAATAATTGGAATGCATGGGAAAGACAAGCAACAAAGCAGCTGCACATGTCCCCGCACTTTCTGATTGCCTGGTAACACGCACAACCTTATCCAGTCAACATTGGGAACGCGTCTGTTCCTCCCATCAGAATCGATGACAGAGGCGATATTGTTTCCAGGAAAAGTTGGGATTAATGTGGTCAGCCATTGTGGGAACCACAGTCATTGTGGCTACTTCCTTGTCCTTAACAACTCTCTTAATCCCTCTCTCCCTCCCCTCCTCCCTTGTTTGGCCTATGCTGGAGTTGCTACTGTTACGTCAGGTCAGTACTCT
>WLWD01001538.1_pt1 | contig 140911 bp, 80 predicted proteins | sample 6712731 | NCBI WGS metagenome assembly WLWD01 (sample SAMN12718690, study PRJNA576275) | sponge metagenome | isolation source: marine sponge | host: Mycale hentscheli | place: New Zealand: South Island, Marlborough, Capsize Point | collected 2014-11-01
AAGATTTAACGAAGCTTTTAACTCCACGTCAGTACCAGCTTTTATGGGCAACACCACCTTGTGTCATGTCGTAGTCACGTGAGCAAATAATTTAGGCAGCAATCGGTGTAGTTCGCTTTATGCTCAGGGAAGTTAACGGAATTTAATGAAGTGAAGTTTCGCTTGAAAATGTATATGGGTAAGTGTTTCTGGCTAGTTTAGCTTTTTCTCATATGAAGACAGAGTTTCCATTTACCATTTTCATTGGTTGAGCTATTTTGATGCCTCATTTAAAATAATTAACAGAATTCTTGTTATTTTGCTAGATAGTGTTTAATAGCGCTGAGGGTTGCACCTTTTTGTGCTTTATTACCCTAGTAGTTATAGCAACCAGCCTTGCTTACCAGTTTTCTAGGTTTATACAACTACCTTACTCTAGCGGAGCCTACCATACCAGGTTAGAGCAGCTGCTAAAATATCAACAGCTGTTGAGTATGAGACTGCAGTATAAAGGAAAAATGTGAAGGTCTTGGAAGTCTGAGGGTTGTCGTATCTCAATGGTTAGAGCACTGGTGGCTGAAGCAAGTGGGCCTGGGTTTGATTCCTGGTGACAACCAAGATTTTTCATTTTTTTTCCTTTGCTTTTTCCAGACCCATTTAGGTGAGAAATTTTCTATCAAGTAATTGTTTGTATAATTATCTTCATAAAATATCTATATAAGATATTTCATGAAGATCCATTTCTTTACAAATATGGATAATGTGAGACCTAAGGAGAGAATTTGAAACTATTATTTTTATTTTTTTAATAAAATTTTATTGCTAATACTGTAACAACACATAACATCATTAGTCTCCTGGTAATGAAGGAGAATAGACCATCCATCAAGAGAGTTGAAAAATGATTTGGGTAGTGAAACACTGCCCTGGCAGTATGCTTTATCGATTTAAATACCTGTGCCAGAGTGGCTCTTAGCTCCTGCAAACTGCAGTTAGTCTTAAATATAATCCTATTAGATTTAACTTATGTGTGTTTTTTAATAGTCAAGAATTTTTGGTACTTATTCGCAAATTACCTGAAGTTTCACTTGACCAAATCCTTACTTTATAAATTAGGTACCCCTAAACTATGGCTCTACTTTTTAAAGTAGCATCTACTTTGTAAGTAAGGACCTACTTTATTAAGGAGGAGCTTACTTTAGTAACTGATTTATAGCATAATTATTATGGTCACTTTATGCTGATGGCATGCTAGGCATATTTGCTGCACACAGCTGTAGTGTTATTTTTGTAGTAGGGTAGCTCAAAGAACGTTTGAAGAATGGCTACCCCTGTCCATTCTAGTAGCATTAGTGATATATCACAAGTAATAAGTACTATTGCTAGTGCCTGTAATCCCAGTTAAGGAGAAGTAGGATAGCTACTAGCAAAATAATGATGTTATTGTTAATAATTAATTTATGAATGGCAATATTTCATAATAAGCAAAGTAATTATCAAGTTCTGACCATTCCTATAAACTAGATTTAAACTTTCTCATGTAAAGGGGTCTGGAAAAAAGCTAAGGAAAATTGTGATAACTAAGATTTTTTCACATTTTTCCTTTGCTTTTTTCAAGACCCCTTTAGGTGAAAAAGTTTCAATCTATCAGCTAAGTATTATCATTTATAAATATATTATGCACATAAACAATTATATTGATTTGATATATATTTAGATTAAGCATTTAATTATCTTAACATGATATGAAATCTTACATAATATGGTACATTAACTAGTGCAATTTTGAGGCAGTGTTTTTTAATTCTCTATCAAATCATTGTAACAAAGGATAGTAACTGGTTTGACCTGTTCATGTGGACCAAAAACCATTGTGTGAGATGAGGTTAGATAATAGTGTAATCATGGTGAACAGTTGAATCACGAGCAAGTGTATTGTTAACAATCTAAATAGTATAGCCAATATGTTTCCCCAAATTTTACTTGTTTATATTTGAATAAAACAATCGTTAAATTATTGTTATGCAAAATAATGACTTATGACAAAGAGTGTTTTTACTACTGTAGTCAACTCATGTTAAACCTTAGCTATGAATTCCATTTGTCATGTATAATACACATAGTAGATGTAGCCTTCCATGCATTTGCTAACTTGAGCAAGAGTAGTTCACTTTCTCTATCTCATCTTCACTCTTTGTCCCTCTTTTGTCTCCTTATTCCACATCCAATTTTTTGATACTGTTAATTCCTATTTTTATTTCCTAAATTAGACCAGTTATTCTAGTTTGAAAACAAAAAATGAAATAATAATCAAGAGCTGAAATCGTGGACAGCATCAGTTTGATATTGCTATAAAAGTCATAAAAGCCAGATTATTCTTACTTGAAAATACAAAGTCCAATAGTCAAGTCACTAAGAGAATACAGCGTAATGCTATATCTACTAGAGCTCTGGTACAATAGAGCATTTTGAACGGAGAGTGCTTTGGAAATGTGATTTGCTTAATTAAAGGAAAACCGTTAGTTTATCAATTCTTACCCATATCATCCTTGGGAAGTTTGATTGATTACTTACCCCTTGAAAATTCATTCCCCACTAGTCAAGTCACGAAGAGAATACAACACAGGTCCTGTGCTGGTATATCCAGTGAATAAGTATATATATAAATATGTTTTGTGTTGGTAAATAATACCAATAAATTAAACAAAAATATTTAACTAACAAAAAATTCAAATTTACATTTCAGTCAGACCAGCTTGCTCGCCATTTGTGCTGAAGAACATCACTAGTATTATTATTACTATTCTGGTTTATTCTTAACTAGTTAATTTCAGTGCAGTAGTTCATAGGGCTGGTAAGTACATGGTATAAAATTGGCAGTAAAACTCTCACTCCTCATACACCCTAGCTGCCATTTTAGCAGCTGGTCTAACTTTGGTTGTAAGTTTGACTATTGGGAGGTAGTTAGCTGTAAATACAGAGATAAGAAGAAAATTTGAACTTGTACAAGCCATTGAAACCACGCCCACTTTAAGCATCTAAAACTTATATGAAAGTTTTAATATGATTTGAAGCATTGGTGAAGAAAACAAAAAAGGAAAAAACTGTCCAAGGATGTTCTAGTGTGCAATTCTGAATATACTAGGCAGTTGCAATAACCAACAGTGTATCAGAGAGTAATGAGTATCATCAGACTGTAATGAGCCTGCAGCGCAAGATAACACCCATATAATAATGCATTTTTATTAATTTCGTACAGGAGAGTATCACGAGTTTGTTAGCTTAGTATTTACACCAGTGCCACAAGCACAGCTATTCAGATGATTAATATTCCATTGTGCCAAATTAATTATAATTTTTTTTTGTACTGATCATTTAAATACCATAGTAACAAGTTTCTTGTGAAATAAACACTTTTATTACCTGGGGGAATGTAACAACCCAACACAAAAACTCTCAATGCAGATAAAAATTGCCTTAAGCCCCATCCTGCATACTTAAATGCATTTTATGTGTGTCAATAGGCGTTACGCTTTGTTCTCAGTACATAATAAAGTGATTTATCACCTGAAGCATAGTGAGATAACACCCATATCATGACATGAGTTTTATCACGGGTCGTGTACCTAGAAATAACATTGTGAAGATATTGTAGCTAACACAGAGTAATTAATTAAATAATATGATTCACACTCTGAGATTATGCACAAGAATACCCTTTACCTTCATGATCAGCAAGGATGTTTATAGGTAGTATAACATTCACACACAAACATGATGCACACAGAAAACCAGTCATGAGTGTATGTCTCCATGAAATTCATCTTTTACAATTATAGTAACTCCACATTTTGCTCTCCAATATTTGTGGTTGTTAGGATATGATTTTTCTGTTGTTAAAGGTTAAAATCCCATAAATATTAGACAAAATCCAGAATGTAAGTTGGATTTGCAGCAACACAAGTACAACAAAGATATGTCTCTCTTGATAAGACATGATCATCCCTAGGCCAAACTAATTTTAACACAATAGTATCAACTATTCACTATGCTTCTACCAAAACTACCACTAGCAAATGATTGACTTAAAAATACAAAAAGATAGCAGTTACCTAGGAGTCTATTGAGTTATAAGTGCACAGGTGGGTCTAATGTGTTTCTTCCACAGATTTCCTCCACCTTTATGGTTTAGCTTACATAATTGTATTCAAACTTACGAAATTGGGAGAAGGTTATTATAAGTACTTAGCTACACAAACTTCTCCCGAGAGGAACAAATACCACAACCGCATGAACCACAGAGGAGTCTGTGGGACTGACTCTCACCTTTGACCTTAGCGATGCCTGCGTGCACTCTAGTCGGCTTTTACCTCACACCTCTGTGGAAGTTGTCTTCAGTGAACCTGTAAAATTGAAGTATAGTAGATTGTTGTTCATTGTTTGCTAAGCTGCGTGCTTGCTACTGAAGGCTGTACAGTGTGGTATCATTATGTAACTGTGATTGAACTAGCTAAGTAATTAGATAAGTAGAATTGTTAATGAATCAAGTGTCTATTGCATATAGAGAAATGGTATCCCGTGTCAACAAAAGACAGATTATGTACTTAATTATAACTACAGCAAAAAAGAATATGAACGAATCATTTTTGCCGCCAAATTATTGCTGAAAAAGTAGTGAGTTATCAGGTTTCATCATTAAGTGCTTTGTGATGTGTGTATTTCTCATCTCAGAGTGGTCATGAACTCTGACATCATCCAGTCAGTAAACTTACGAAATTTGCCCAATGCGTAACTCATTTTTTCTATGTCGTGGCTGCTAATACATCTTAGTTTAAATGTTGTCTATTGGAGAGCTAGCTTAACTTAATCCTTCAACTGAATGCAGGACTTCCATGGTGGCAGCGACTACCTGGCCGTTCCTCCTGAAGATGTTGGACGATCAGAATCCTGATTGACTAGACTAGAATTGACCAAGCCTCACCACAACAGATTAAAAATTATCAGTTATCACAAGTTATGAAATGTTGATAAAATACATGAATTAATAATATGAAGTTATTTCTCAGCCTTTAGACATTATAATTTATTTTTTAAAATAGTGGTGAGGTAGAATGATATTCTAGGTTTTGGCAGCTTTAAAATGTTATATCTCACCAACTATTAGGCTCACGCTAGAGTTACTTTCTCTTCTATTGAACTTTGAGAATATGAATGCAATAATTTTATTCTTCTTATAACTCAAATAAATGCACTTGATATGAAATCTCACATTAATTATAATTACTTCAACAAGACATCTTGGGAACTCGTGTGGTGCTATTGGCTACAGCTATTTACTTTCAAATTTCTATACATAAGGCCTAAAAGTATATTACAACATCAACATTGATATTGAAGCCAATTACTTTATCCAACCCATCATATTGAACTACTGCATATTATTCACTCTCAAGACAATCCTGTGACCCATACTGATTGTGAACTCCTCAATTTTAACCAATACACCCTATTATCATACAGCATTATTAATTTCTCTGACTATTTCTGGTCTATGTAGTACATAATATCACAACACAATCACTTAATTAATAAAAGATTGCAGGCTGTAGATACACGCAAATATATATAATCTGTTTCTGTGAATCTTCCTGCTATGCTGTTGTGGATAATACTATTATGCAACAGTGAATGAGTTAATTTGATCGAAACTGAATCCTGGGGTTAAAATTTGTAGTTTATGCTTATAATGTGCAACTTCTGTCTGTGTAATTTATCTCTTTAAATTTTTTAATCAGTTTGAATAATCAATTCTCATAACATGTCATTTTCAAAGGATACATTTTTTATGCCTGGTTCACTAAATTGAAATATGTATTGTCCACACATTGGGGACTTGTAACTATCACATTGTCCATATCTTCCTCTAGGCTTATCTAATTTTAGTTATGAAATTCTGTTATACAGTCTATTATTCTCTGTGGTCAACCTCTCTAATTAATTTTTCTTCACCACATTGTTTTGACCCAGCTCTCTCTGCATTGTTATAGATTAATTCTTAGATACCCCTACCTCTTGTTGTGTTTCAAATGACTCCAATCAAAAGATACAGAACTGCCATGGCTAGTGAATAAGTTGAGGAGACAATATTTCTCTTGGCTAGAGTTTGATGAACTGTTTCTAAAAGTTTCAATTTCTGTGTGGGATTAGCCTGGATGTATGTTAAATTTCATGGTTACCAACATTTATTCACTTCAGTGCATTTGCTTTCTTTGTAGTGAAATGGGTGAGTGGAGCTGCTTTTGATGTCTCTGACTTGGACCAACTGTGAATGAGGGTTCAAAGGGTCATTTTGATCAAGGAGTTACCCGACACATTACAATTATGGTGTGGTGAGTGTTCTATAAGAGTGTGTTAGTATTCTGGAAGTATTGGGTCCAATAGGTCTAAACTGCTTGATTTTATCACCAATACTCGAGAGCAATTTCTAGCTTGTTGTGGTCACCTGACAAAAATGTGTGTGTGTTTGTGTGTCAATAATATACATGCGAATGTGCAAATGTGTAGAGCAAGTAATGTAATCAAACGTCACTGTTATTGTGCATATCACACCAGTACTATAACAGGATGTTGACAGTCTAAGTAGTTCGAATTCTAATCCTTATTGGCAAGTTTCTGAAGTCCATTCCGATAAATACTAGTAGTACCCTTGAGTACATTATGAAAAATCATAATTGTGATAAAATACCAAATTACCCAGTTTCATGTAAGCAATTAGCACATTAATCTGTGCATGAAGACACTAGCTATAGAGTTTATGTAAGATTGTGGAACAGCATACAAGTGACTACAATTAAATAAACTAGAAAATACTATGTGAGTGCAAAGGAGACTAGAAAAGAAAAATATTTATACTCTAGAAACACCATAACACACAACATGATTGTAACATAAAGAGACTAAAAGAAGAAACTATAAAGACTTAAGACCAAAACACAGAAGACACTGAACTAACTGAAGAGACTAAGGTGACTACAGAGACTAAGGAGATTTGAGGGACTGAAGAAGTTAGAAGAAACTAGAACAGAGTAAGGGGCCTACAGATATCAAAAAGACTAAAAATAATAATGAGACTGGAATAGACTAAAGAGACTTACTAGAAGAGACTTATGAGACTGAAAGTAACTAAAGAAAACCTGAGAACCCTTGTACAGACTAAAGACACTCTATGGACTGAAAGGGACTACCAGATACTAAATAGACTAGAAGATACCAAAGAGACTGCAAGAGACTAAAAATAATTTGTAATCACTTTTACATCACAAACATGAACCATAAAATTAGAATTATAACATTTTACGTATAATATTTTGTATCTAGTTACTAAATCTAGTTATGTAGAGCAATTATTGTATATAGAGATTATTATAACAGCTATGGTGGACAACACTCTCAATTAAGCTATACACTATTTAGAAGGGTAAATTACTGCAGCAATGAGGCACACTATGCAAATAAGAGTTATCACAAAATTGGCCTTGAATTAAATAATACTTGAATACATAGAGGGAGTTATAAATCTGTTATCCATAAAACAATTTTACTGTGAAATACTAAAAAACTCAAGGCACTTACTTCTCATATCCACATAATTGTAATGTGTCTATATTTCTACAGCATAACAATATAGATTACAACATTCTTGCAATATGGTGACATTATTATTATAGTCTTCAATATTCTTACTTTCAATATTTTTATTTTGAATAACACCTATTCAAACTTAATCCCAAATTATTTCATACCTAATGCTACATGTACTCATCTGATAGAGTCTATAACATTATTATTCTTATAAATAATAATTATATAATTATTTTAAATTTAATTAAAACTTTTCCCCAAAAATGTTGAAGTTTTAAGGCTATATCAGTACAAGTTATCTGATTTATACAAAATTAAAAACTAGTGGTGTGCTTGAGCACAAAATGGCAAGCAAGCCTCCCTAGTTGAGTTACACAAAACTACTGCATTGTGATTAATTGTAATTTCTAACACTCTAGCTACTAAAAAAACGCCGGAATTTTAATTTACGAATAATACAGTAAAGGTGTTTCAATGCCATAGTAACCACTCACAGCAACTGTTTGACTTATCAACAAAACAAAACTAAACAACAAGAAGAGGATTTTTTATGTAATTACTGTGCTGGTTTGAACCTAACCTTTAGACATGCTTACAACTATAGTAGCCAAAAAAACATTTGCTTAGTACTATTTTTTATCTAAGGGGTAGTAGTATTGCACAAGCCTTTCACATACACCTGTTCACTGGACAATAGCGAATTCAAAGAGGTAATCAATTCAATTTCATTGGATGATACGGGTAAAGATCATTAAGCTTGAGGATTACATTCAGTGAAGTTTGGGAAGGGGTCAACTACTGAGTTAAATCAAATACACTAGGTTCAAAGCACAAATTGACATACTTACATCCACACATTTATACAGACAAACAAATATTCCTGATTCTCAATTTATTCTCCCTGGACTTTCCTACAAGCTATAACATTTTTATTTTTTAAGGCTGAACTTATGATGTACAAAGATTGGAAAGAAAAGACAAGACAAACAGATTAGCTAGTTTGTTATTACATTATCACATGCATTCAGTATGACCTAGCTAACTCTATACCACCAGTACTGGACATTCTTGAAGTATTGAGTTGTAGAACATTACTTGCATCAATAATTTATTTATTGAAGCAGAGCTTCTGTGGTGGCTGTAAACAGTTAGGAAACTAAAAGTAGGTGGAGTTTGTTTCATGTTAAAGTGATCAGCTTGTGATCTGAGCTATTTTATCACAGTGATAAGACAAGTTGCCTGCAGAAGCACATCAATTGATAATTTGAAAAAAATTATTTTCCTCCATTAATTTAACCATATAATTAATACTGAGGCAATGCATTATGCAAACACATTATATTTTATAAGTAGACAACCAAATATGGATTCATTTTTACTTGTTATTAAGTTATTATATCCTTGTTCACTTTTGAATACATTTGACATAACTTTCAATATCAATGTTATTTAAAGACCTATTTTATTATGATTACATAAAGATGGTTATGATAGCAATGTTCACAAGAGCAGTGCTGTGGTAAACAGCGACCAAAACAATATTCACATTGTATGAAACTTGGTGCATTATTCTGCACACTGGTTGAGCATGATATGTTATGAAGCATAGTGGTAAGTAATCCTTAATAATAGAACCACAATTTTATAGGTAAATCTCCAATGACCTCGCTGTAGGAGGAGCCCATGGTCACCATGTAGTAAGTATTGTTAGTGTGATAAAGGAAGAACATGTTCTACTATGTAAGGACACGTTTAATCCCCAAGGTTTTGGATTTCGCGCCTCATGCATATTAAATATGCATGATATATTATTATGCATGCATATTAAATATGCATGCATTACTGATTATCTGGGGATCCATTGCACACCCTGCAGCATGACACTAATTGCTCAGCGACCAAGGCCTCCACCTGTGACCTGCACCATCTGCACACCTCCGCAGGACCATTCCCTACGATCTGGGCCAAACTGACTTTTGAGAAATAAGTTGCTACTGTTTCTAAAAACTACGGGCAGAGTGCACTAGACACTGGTCTATGAATCTGAATTGAGATGGTTTGATCTGTATGCATACATGTATGCATACATGTAGCATAGCCAAGTGTGTAAGCATTGTTTAGAATAACTAAGGAACAACAACACTGCTGTGATTGCATGTCATTGATCAAAATATCACAATAACACCACCACCTGTCCCCAGTAACGAGGTGTATTCTGCTGCTATCGCCCTCCGTATCCCAGATAAACGTCCATTTGCAGCAGAATAATAAGCAGACAGGACTATTAGGTTCAACACTACCAGCTGATCATTATGACTTCCTTTATTTTTTTCAATTCATTTAATACAGACATGCAATAATCACAATCCAACAAAAGATAATCAACAGCAAAATAATCACAAAAAGAAAAAAACAAAGACGTAATGTTCGATAGACATGTCGTACAAATGTCACTTGTACTTAGAGATAGTCTTCATTTACTTCTTGAAATCACTTCATTGTAATCGTTACAGCCTGACAAAAAGAGAAAACATTAATAAAATGCAACAAAAACATATATCCCAGTTACATACCTGTAGCTCTTATGAGAACAAGACAGTGGTGCTTCACATGGCTGTGTTCAAACATCTAGCATAGTATATCCTCCAACACATGCTCATAGTTCCTCAACTCCACCAATTAGTGTCCATCTAAGAACATGCACACACATCCAAATACAAATTTGTAAATCTCTTGCTGCCGTTAAGCGGTCATGCACACCTGGCAGAGCCAGGATGCCTGTGCACTAAGCAGGCACTGTGAGCCATGCAAGCAAAGCTCCTGGAGCCAGGCTAGGAATTCGCAGGAGAATAGGCCTTTCCTCATAGCAAGTGGCGTGGCCACCCAAACATTGCTGTTTCATGAGAAAGGCCTTGAATTTGCACCCCAGCAAATGCCAGGTACCCAATCACAGCTGGGTGGACTGGCGGGAGGCATATGGAAAACCAAATGGAAAATTGCCAGAGTGGGGCTTGAACTTGGCCCTGAGCCAAGGACACAACCACACACACACACACACACACACACACACACACACACACACACACACACACACAACTAAGTGGGTTCAATGCAGGATATAACTAGCACTAGTTTCCCATTCATATTTTCCAAGCCACCGACCCAGCCTTCTCCTTAACCAAAAGTGACAGAACTAAAAAAATATCAACATAAAATATGAACATAAAAGTATCACACTTGGGTTTTTAGCTAAAAGCACATTACTGCCGTATTTAGATATGACTTTTAGAATTCAGGAAAATGCCAATTATCTATGGAGACTCAGTGTAAGCATTCAAAACCTTTCCTTATCCTGTTGGTAGTATTATCTCTACCACTTACAAGCCCAAAAATTAGTTATAGATGCAATTCTTTCAACCCTTCCCACTATCTTAATCATTAGCCACTTTCTCTGCTTAAGTTCACAGCCACTCCTCAGTGGTTACTACCAAGTTCTACAAGACTGCAAGTAAGCAGTGGACGTTATTGGGAGGAAGAGAGAGGAGGAGATTTGAATCAGAACTATGTTCTAATTATATCACACATTTCCCTGCATAGGGGTAGGTAAAGGCAGGGTTTCATAGAGACTATGGCAATGTTGGGATTCCCTCCCCCCACCCCCATCCCATTTCATTCACCCTCCATACTTTTTCCCTGACAAAACATTTTAAGAAAAAAATTAAAAAGATATATGAAAAACCACAGTTTTACTGTACTGTTAGTTCGTTTAAAATGTAAAATACTTCTTTTATAAAGTTGAGGTGTGTGGTAGGATGGCGGTCGGATCAAGTTTGGAGCTGCCACCAGTGTTGCGTACTCGTCGCACTTCAGCTATTCCCGAGGGTTTCAAACCTCCTAATCTCCAAAGTTCAAGTTGAAAAGATTAGGTTAAGGATTGGGCTTATGATAGACGAGCACGAGACACAACTAAAAAGGGGCGCAGTCCAGCAGGCCATAATATAAGGAACCCGCTGGGCATGCGCAAAGGGTGATCGTGGAACAAGCTCGAAGATGACGAGAGGGTGTGCGTGATTAAGGAAATTGGAGTGTTCGCATGAAATGAAAGGGATACAATGATAATGTTTACGGATGATGAACAGTGCGTGCGGGAAAGGAGAGTTGTGTGAAGAATGTGGGGGTTGTACCACCACATCTCACCCCCCTAAAAAATGATAGGAATACATAAACAAAAATAAATAAGTGAGGGTGTGGGTGATACAAGGAAAAACACATTACAAACAAAGTTCGATAGAGTTCTATACATAGTTCTGTGACTATCCCGGTCTAAACATCAGGAGACCAGGACTGTCTAGACAAGGCATCGGCAACAGCGTTTGCCTCTCCGTTGACGTGGTACAAGTCAAAGTGAAATTCCATTAATCGAATTTTCCAGCGGGTCAGCCTGGAAGAAGGGGCAGGGCCACGGATAATGTCAATCAGTGGGCGATGATCAGTGAATGCTTTGAAGTATCTGCCTGCGAGAAGATATCGGAAGTGCTCCACTGTGGCCAACAATGCAGCTGCTTCAAGATCGAGAATTGAGTAATTTTTCTCCGCCTTGGTTAGTTGACGGGAATAGAACTCTGCCGGGGACCAAGTGTTGTTTCTGAATACACACAGCGTTCCACCCAAACCTGAAAGAGACGCGTCACAATACACACATAGAGCATCATTACAAACAGGTATAATAAGAGAAGTATGATGGGATATGGAACCAATAATTGCATTAAATGATTGTACATAGTCGTTTGTACATTGTATACGGTCTGGGCTGTTCTTTGTTAAATGACCATTTAAAACTGAGGTGAACTGTGATAAATTTGGAATGAATCTAGCGTAAAAGGTGATAAGCCCGATAAATGATTTCAATGACGATTTGGTGAGAGGAAGACGATATGAGGTGATGGACGATACTTTTTCTGATGGGATCGATAAACGACTCTTGCCAACGTGAAAACCCAAGAAATCAAACGAAGCAAAACACCAAGCACACTTTTCCTTCTTAACCGTTAAGCCGGCAAATTTCAAACGGGAAAGGACGGACGTAATATGGGTAAGGTGCTGCTCAAAGGACGAACTAAAGATGACGAGATCATCTATATAAGGCAAGCAAAATGGTTCAAGGCCTCTCAACGTACTCTGCATGAGGAGCTGAAATGTTGAGGGCGCATTTGTGAGCCCGAAAGGCATTACCTTAAATTGGAACTTGCCTTGTAGGCATGTGAATGCAGTAAACTTCTTAGAGTCATCCTCCATAGGGACCTGATAGAACCCTTTGAGGAGATCTAACTTAGACAGAAAGGATGCACTTCCAAGGTGGGATATTATATAATCTATTGAAGGCATTGTAAAAGGCTCACGCACAGTCACCGAATTAAGTTTCCTGAAATCAATAACGATACGGATACCCCCGTCCTTCTTTTTAACAGGAAGAGGCGGACTGGACCATTTAGATATCGAAGGCTCAATAACACCCATATCCAGCATATTCTGGATTTCTACACGAAATGGCTCCTGATAAGACAGAGGTATGGAATAGGAGGGTGTCCAGAGAGGTGTGTCACAAGTTACAGAAATAGAGTGTTTAATCAGAGAGGTTATGCCGGGCTTGTTGGTAAACACTTCTGGGAATTGCCCTAAAATGGACTCAAGGCTAGATTGTTGTTCTAGTGACAAAGTGATAGGTTCAGAAGTGTTAATGGGAGGAAGAAATTCATTATCGGCACATTCGTCAGGAACAAGAATAGTTCGGTAAATAGGAAGGGACTTTTTCAGCTGGGATAGATGAACTACCTTAGCTTTCGCTTTCTTGTTAGAGGGAGCGATTGCACAGTTTACTGGGGGTAGTAATGACTTGATAGTGTAAGGACCATCCCAAGAGGCCTCAAGACATTTGTTGTGTCCCGGGTTCCTCTTGTAGACAGAGTCACCAACCTTAAACTTGGAAGCCAGCTCGGATTCAACAGAGATGCGGTTCTTACATGATTTGGATGATAAGACAGACTTGACATGATGATTTTGACATGCCAGTAAGTTATCGAGATCCTCAATAAATTGAGGCAAATTGAGAGATGATACAGAACTGGATGACCACAAAGATTTTAGAGTAGAAAGAATAAATGGTGAGGGTTTGAGGAAAAGAAGTTCATGTGGCGTGAAGCCATGCCGCGAGTTCGGAATATTTCTAGCAAAGTGTAGGACTAGATCTAATGCAAGAGGCCAATCTTGCTTGTGATCCAAACATTTAGCCAGCATTGCCTTTAAGGTTGAGTGAAACCTTTCTAACCGACCATTGGATTGGGGGTGATATGCAGAGGTTCTGATGGAAGAGACGTTCAGCTTACGCTTGAGATGAGTGAGAGTTAAGGACATAAAATTGCTGCCCTGATCAGTCAGGATAACTAAGGGTGTACCCAGAACAGAAATCACTGAAAGAATGGCCTTAGCCGTTTCTTCAGAAGTATAAGTCTTAAGTGGGACAGCAAACGGGAAACCCGAAGCCATTTCAAGGCAGGTAAGGATGAAACGGAATTTGGACTTAGATGTGGGTAAAGGTCCAACAATGTCGAAAGCCAACTTTTCACATCGCTCGGATACGATTTCAGGTTCGAGCATAGGGACTCTCTGTGCACCCGACTTGTTATGCACAAGACACTTCTCACATGACATGACATGATTCCGGACATCAGCAGCTAAATTAGGCCAAGTGAAGTGCTTGTTAATCAAAGCTCGAGTGGTATTTATTCCACCATGGCCAAGACCTTGATGTGCTGCAATTAACACCTTAGGTCTAAGAGAGGTAGGCACTACTAACGCGTGTGATACACTGTTCAAGGTGGAGTTCAGACACATAAGAGTACCGTCAACAATAAAGAAATTTTTCATGCCTTTCTCGGCAAACTCCCATAGGGGTGCTAAAGATTCGTCCTGAAGTTGCATGGAAACAAAATCCTGTTTAGAAACACCATCGAAAGTAAGAGTAGGGATTTCTTTAGGGAGTGCTAACTGCTGGGAGACAGGTAAGTCATCAGGTAAGGTTTCAGATTCAGCAGGTAAACTATTGACAATTGGGATATCATCAAATGACAAAGGTTGGGCACCTTCAGAGGTGTGTAATATATCTGCCGTATGGGCAGCTAAGTCGGATTCCAACTGCATAGCTCTAGTAACTGTCATTATGGGCTGGGGTTCAGACTTCAGGTGGTTTATGAGGTCTATAATATGTTGACGACCAAAATCTAACCCAAGAAGAACGGTCTGAGGGGGCAAGCGGGAGTCGACCGCAAGCAAACAGTCACCTTCAAGCGTAGGCATGGAAATTGGTAGAGAAAATACAGGAACCGACTTGCACTCCTGAGAGATTCCAGATATGGTGACAAACTTAACGGGGTTGTAATCAAGTTCTATAAAATCGTCCGAAATGAGCGATATCTTCGCTCCGGAATCAACGATTATTGGGGTATCTATCCCGTTAACTTTTCCAAAAGTAACAATATCTTCCTCAACAAAATGGTTGAGGGGAGTGGGTTCTTCAGAAAGGAGGGGCTCATCCAAGGTTTCTACTTTGCGGATAGGCCGGGAATTAGTCCTGGGGACGGGTAAGGGTCGGGTAGGTTGAGGGTTAGTATTAGGAGTAGGTTGAGCTGGGCTAGGTTGGGAGGAGGTTTGCTTATTTGGGAAGTAGGGGCAGTTGTTGGCGTAATGGCCTAAACGATTGCAACGGAAGCAAGTGACCGTAGCCAAATCACGCCTAGGGTAAGGGGAAGGACGAGGTAAAGCAGTGGGAGAATTCGGGCATTGATTGGCAGGATCGGAGTGATGATTACCAGAATTGGGGTGATTATTAGGGCGTTGATAACCCTGGCCATTGAACCTAGGTGGCGATTGGCCGTACCCAGACTGAGATTGGTAAACCTGTCTATGAATAGATGAAGAAGAATTATAAGAGTCGGACGAATACTTATGATGTTGAGATGAGGAAGAGAACTTAGGATGAGATTGGTGTGAAGCTAAATACCAGGCATTGCACTCCTGTACAAACTGAGCACTAGAAAGACATGGCCTATTTACAACAGCGTCCCTGTGATCTTGGGGAAGGCCTGCCAACACACCAATGGAGGCTAATGTATCAGCCATCTCATCTCTAACATTAGGATGGAGTGACTTCGAAAAGGGGAGGTTACCAATTAAAATATTCAGCTTATACCTCCAATGGTTAAACCACTGTATAAGGGATTTTGAGCCACCAGGTCTAAATTTTAACGGAAAGCTATTTAGACATTCTGTAAGAGAATAACCTCCTGTGTTCAAGAGAACTAGACGAATATCATTGAATCTAGGGCACTGGCTGACATTATTGTAGTAAGCTTCCTTGAAAGCACCAGACAAACAATAAGGAAGATATAAACGGAAATCATCAAGTGAAATGCCGCGACTGCCTAATTCTGTTTCAAAGCGATTTAAAAAGACAACAATGTCTTCCCCTTCGCCCAATTTCCCAATCAGCTTAACTAGCTTATCAGGACCGTAAGGGTTGGGGTGAGGATGTACAGGTTCAGCAGAAGGGGCGGGAGATTTTCTTGTTAGCAAATTATGGATGAGCAAAGTATTAACATCAATACTCAAATCTTTAGCTCTAGTGGAAAGATCTTGTTCTGCCAAAAGGGCAGTGACGGGATTAGACGATTCTGGCTTTCTAGCTGGGGTGTCCCTGCTACTAAGGGAAGGAATATCAAGATTGGAGTCCCTTGGGGTATCCCCAGATGGACGTTCAGAAGCATACTGATTTGAAGCAAGGTCAGGGTGGGTGGGGTCAGAAAAGGAGGCAGTGGTGTCAGAGAAAATAGTGGGGTTGTCAGACATTCCTGACTCAAGAACAGAATCAACCTGGGTTCTACGAGACTGAAGACGGGTATTCATGATAAGGACGAAAATAGATATGGGATGAGGTGAATAACTGACACACTGACTAAACAATAATACTAATTACAGTGTTCGCCACGACAAAATGCAACAACTACTATGAACTAATCAAACCAAATAACTTGCGTGACAATGACAGGATAGTCGGTTGATGAAGTAGAAGTCCTGGTGGTTGCCCGGAAAGGAAATGTTCCTTGGGGATGCCCAGAACAGACAGGTAAGTTCCTTGGGGATGCCAAAGACAGAGCGGAGCCTGAGACTCGTCGCCGTAACTAACGAAGAAACACAGAAGTAGAATTGGCGGAAACCCTCTACGCCGGGAGAAACCAATCAGGAGATGCGGAAGAAAAGAAGTCGGAGAAGTTCGATGGAATGGAGATCGTCTGCGGCCACCGCTGTACACCAGGTGTGGTAGGATGGCGGTCGGATCAAGTTTGGAGCTGCCACCAGTGTTGCGTACTCGTCGCACTTCAGCTATTCCCGAGGGTTTCAAACCTCCTAATCTCCAAAGTTCAAGTTGAAAAGATTAGGTTAAGGATTGGGCTTATGATAGACGAGCACGAGACACAACTAAAAAGGGGCGCAGTCCAGCAGGCCATAATATAAGGAACCCGCTGGGCATGCGCAAAGGGTGATCGTGGAACAAGCTCGAAGATGACGAGAGGGTGTGCGTGATTAAGGAAATTGGAGTGTTCGCATGAAATGAAAGGGATACAATGATAATGTTTACGGATGATGAACAGTGCGTGCGGGAAAGGAGAGTTGTGTGAAGAATGTGGGGGTTGTACCACCACAAGGTGCATAATTCATAATAGTTTGTCCTGTTTTCATCTGTCTGACTTCAATATTATCATTTGGCTAAATTAACTCTATAAAATCCCCCCCCCCCTACCTATAAATCACCTGAGACAAAACCTACCAAAAAATTGTAAATGATGCTTCCAGGTGAGCTGTTTTCCTCCGATGTCTCATGTAAGTTTGCAACGTTTCTTTTACTCCTCGTAGTGCAGCCACGCCCTTTTCTCCCCAGCTGGTAGTAAAGACCCTTTACCAATAATTGTCCGTGATGCGTATGGTATAAATTCTCCAGTTTTCGCGTATTTTGTGCGCGGTGGTGTGAGTTGTACGAGGCAGATAATGGTGAAGGTCAGGTTAGAAGGAGCCCCCCACCCCGAAGAGAGATGTGATTGAGATGAAGTAATTTTTTAGTGGTAGTGATTTAGTGTGGGTGAACTATCGTAATTTGTGGTGTGCGCTATTTGTATAATGTTTGAGTTTGACTTCGGATAGCTACAACATTTTAATGACCAGTGAAAGAAAGTTTTGATTGAAAATTGTATTAGTATCTTGCAGCAGTAAAGAGAAGCCTCAGCATCATAGATGCAGCCCCCAGAATATATGCTGAATAAATCTGCTGGGATATTGGTTCAAAATTTTGGCAGTCATTATGTAGTAGTAGACAGTAGCTAGCTACTTCTAAATTGTGAATGCATATTTTATCTGGAAGTTATTTTAGCACACATTCATATTTACTCAAGTCAGGAGTGTTTGATGACCTTTTATGCATGCAAGCACATGTTTGGGCTATATTTAGAATCAGGAGTCTAACACATCTTGAGGTTACTTTCATTAACTTTTTTTTTTCCCCATCTCTATTTTCAGGCTGTTGGGAGTTCCACCATGCTATCTGCAGCATTGATGGAGCTAAGAGGACACTGGAGCTTATGAATATAGAAGTCTGAATAGGTCTGACTTTACTCCTCTACAGTGCACCTCCACTGGACAGCTGACACTGTGGAATAGCCCCCAAATGATTCTAGTAACGGCAGATACATGCTGCACTTCTATATTAACGGTGAGATTCCGTTTTTCTAGTTAGCAGAGTACCTCCACACACTTTGTGCTTGGATTTTGTAGCTGATATTTGAATTATAAGAGAATGCACAAAGGTTGCATGATGATCACTTATTATGTTAGAGTGGAGAAGCTAATATTCATTAGTGACCATTGGTTGGAAAACTGTGCATCATGTGGCACAAAAAATTGAGAGTTTGTTAGTATAACATGTCTACTGACAAGACACCCTATACCAATATATTGGAATGTCACCTCTTTTAGGATTGGTGACCTTTATCAAATACCATGATGGCTAGACTCCTTGTGATATATGTAGGATTGGCCTAGTAACTATGATACACCTTTAATAGTGCCTATCACAGGACTGTCAACTCTCTCACTCCAACAATAACTGTTTAAATACTTTATGCTTGTCAGATACCTAACGTGTGATTGCTGACTAAATGTGAGTCCTGGTGAATGGGCCTGTGAATTGGAATTAGGGACCCTTTACCAAGTTCTAGACTGTGGGTTACTGTATTTGACATACTTTACGGTTGACCAAATGCCTGTGACACAACATCAATATTTTCCAAGGTTTTAGGAATTCTTTACTAAATATTCAAGGCACCCTTTACCATGAAATTGGTTGATGTAGGATCGGGAACCCTTTACCAAGTACTTGTGTTACCTTATTGTGACAACACACCCTTTACCATTTATTTGGTTGACCAGGTTCAAGTACCTGTTTAGATTAGGAACCCTTTACCATATATCTGATTTACGTTGTTGTGACAAGACATTCCTTACCGAGCAGATGTGTTCTAGAATATTCATAGGGAGTGCTTACCTAAACATTACTATTTTTAAAATGCCATATGTTATTGATAAACGTTATTATATCTGTATTAAATTAGAATGATGTGGGTGTGGGCTCGATTACGTCTGGATTACTCGCTCCCTTCTCTCGCTCGCACCTGGAGACAGCAAAGTAGTTGCTGCCACCAGAGTGTATGCCTCCTGCTGACTACCCGGCGAACTGTACCCACCCGAAGGTATAGGTTTTAGGTAGGATTAAATTACTTTAAACACAGGATAACGACACACAGCGAATTGAGATGACATAGAACTAACTCGAAGCACGAGACACACAACTTAAATACTAACACAAACTCCCGCCTACTGTTCACACAAAATGCTGCAATGTTCTGGTCTTGTGATCGTACAATCCTTGCTAACACACATACACACGCTACCGCTACCTACTGCACATGACCATAAAACTCAACAAAAATACTTCTGACTACAAAACTTAACATTGATAAAGATCTCATGTGGGCAGGCCCACAGTGGGGTAGGGGCAAAATTCTAGTAACTTTTACGGCTATCCAATTTAGCGTAAATTCTATAATTGTGGAGCTAGATTAACAGCAGTAATTTGTTGTAAGCTATAGTTTGATTGATTGAATGAAATAAGCGGCTTGATAAACCGTGTAGGCAGCAATTGGCAGCTATACTATATATCATATAGCACTTGTATACAGTTCTGTTTCTGATCCCACTAAAGATCCCTATGAAATGACTTCAGTGAACCTTTACTTAATAAAGTTTTCTGATTCCACTTGTTATAGTCTGTGTTATATGTGACCGGATTTGTGAAAACCCGGCTAAACGCGGCATCTAAAGTTTTCTAATTTATTCTACCAGTAGGCTGCACGGGGCCTTGGGATGCCTTCCTCCTAATTTGGAAGCTGTAGCACAAGCCGTCTTCGCCCTACGCACTACAACACTTCAGTATTTTTGCTAAACTTATTATTGCTGATTTCGAAAAAACACCCGGAAAGGTGTTGCTAAGGTCAGGGGGCGTGCCTTGTGTCCGTATACTATTACTGCGTGTCTCCGGGACACTATGGAATAAATCGGTTGCAGGCGGATTGAAAGAAGTCTAAAAGGCTTAATGCAGGGCTCCTTAAGAAACTATGATGACGAGAATTGCGTGAGTACGTGAATTATGTAGAATAGCAAGTGAATTAGTTAGCTACAGTTTTTTCCCGGCTGTTAGTGAAAAGCCCACCAATAATTTCTTAGCAACTCTCCGTACACGAGTCCAACCGGCTAGTGTTTCTAGCCTCCTAGTGTGAGTTCTAGAGCACGCCAGAGCTTACAACTGCGTCATAAGCTAGAGCTAACTGGTGTCTATCCATTTCTGCCATAAAAATTTTTCAAAAAAAATCGACCCGTAAGGCTTTACCCGGTGATACTGAAATAAATTGTTTGCCGCGTTTAGGCGGATTTTCCCAAAAATCCGGACATCTACACTTTATAGACTAAAGGTTTGTATTATAGGCACTTAGGTAAACAATTTCTGATCCTGTGGGACCTTGGAAAGATCTGCATCGTAGACATTTCATGTAGGTAAAGGGTCACAGGGACATCTTTAAGTCTGTAGCATGGGCACTTTGTATTGGTAAAGGGTCACAGGCACTCTATAAAGGTCTGTATTATAGACACTTCATGTTGGTAAAGGGTCACAGGCACTTCATAAAGGTCTGTATTATAGACACTTCATGTTGGTAAAGGGTCACAGGCAGCCTATACAATCATATAGCACTTGTATACAGTTCTGTTTCTGATCCCACTGAAGGTCCCTATAAAATGACTTCAGTGAACCTTTACTTAATAAAGTTTTCTGATTCCATTTGATAAAGTCTGTGTTATATACACTTTGTAGACTTGGACTATTTTTAAAAAGGTTTGTATTATAGGCACTTAGGTAAACAATTTCTGATCCTGTAGGACCTTGGAAAGATCTGTATCATAGACATTTCATGTAGGTAAAGGGTCACAGGGCCGTCTTTAAGGTCTGTAGCATGGGCACTTTGTATTGGTAAAGGGTCACAGGCACTTTATAAAGGTCTGTATTATCGATACTTCATGTTGGTAAAGGGTCACAGGCTCTTCATAAAGGTCTGTGTCATGTTTGTATTGGTAAAGGGTCACAGGCACTTTATAAAGGTCTGTTATAGACACTTCATGTAAAGGGTCACAGGCTCTTCATAAAGGTCTGTATTATAGATACTTCATGTTGGTAAAGGGTCACAGGCACTTCATAAAGGTCTGTATCATGGGCACTTCTTATTGGTAAAGGATCCTAGCTTAAGCTATATTTGAAAATTATTTGATCGTCATAGTGTGAGTGTATGGTGGTGAGGAGAGAGAAATATTTTAGTTTGTTCTTAACTATTACATGAAGTGTGCAGTAAGACTGGTAGGGAACTGAACAGTCAGTTTGTACACAAGTGGGTATCAATACAAAAGACACTTAGTAGAATGTTTCCAATCATATGTGACAGGCTCTGCGAAAACCAGGCATTTCGGGCAAAAATTGAAATTGAGATATAGGCTCCAGAACTAAGTCATCGCAAAAATTCTTTCTTTCTCCTATTTTTGTTTTTTGCAGAATTAGTCTTAGTGACCCTTACTCTAAGTCTATGCCAAATTTCAAATGTCAAAACAACTTAAAAGACCTCAAGCGTGCTGTGGAAAGACAAGCCACTTTTTATTCTCTCTCGTTCTCGAAGTACAATAAACGGGGAATGGGTGGAGTTTCAAACAAGCAGCTAAAAAAAACGGCAGAGCTTTGAGACTATTGCATGCAATCTACAGCTTACCTCTGGCTGAAAGTTTACTCCTACATCGAGTAGAGTAGCCAAGGATTCCGACAAGACAGGCTCCGAGACGCTCTGAAAGCTAAAAAGAACTCTACGCAAAACTTCGTTAGTTGCCGTTAAAAAGCGGCTGCACAATTTAATTGCGTATGCGGAGTACGCCGTTAAGTATACAGAAACGTTAATTATACCGGAAGTGGAAATTCAATTTATGTTTTCACGATTTCTAGTTCAATTGCTTTGCTGAATACAGCCCAGTTCAACTGCCAGTTTCTGTGCGAGTCAAAGGTTTTACCCTCCAGTATTTTAGCACTAAGTTGAGATAAATTGTAGCTTTTTATTAACATAAAAAACTCATTTTTTTTGGTTTGCCAGAAATGCCTGGTTTTCCCAGAGCCTGTCACATATAGTGTTGATATAATACTAATAGGTTAAATGAAAGTGTGGATGAACTTAATAAAGACTTCAAGAGAAAGTGTGGGACATGACTTGAGTGTCAAATTATGTCCGTGGAATAATAAACGAAGTTGGGTCCTTATTGTCTTCTAAACATTACTATTGTTGTTGTCGTCATTTTTAAACAATATATGTTTTATTTAAATTTACTTTTGAAAAAAGTATATGACATGCTGAGATTTGGGAAAGGGTATGGAATATCCTAAGTCAATTACCATTATGTTTTGTTGTTTTTTGTTTATTGTTGCTGTTTGTAGATCACAGCTGACATGAGTGATGAACAGTTCTAATCATCCTGGCTGTATGAAGAAGTCCTGAGCATCTTCATTCATGAACAGTTAATTCTTCACCTATCACACAGATACAATGTCACATCACGGACTAATATTTATTGCATTTGCTGATTACTGGAATAAATTTTACACACTAAAATATATGGCTATAAAGTGAGTATTGTAGAACACCATTTGGAGTGTTGTAGTAGCTAGTTTAAGGGAGTATCACAACACCCCATTGGTAGAGTATCAATAACACCATATTTGGTGCATTATGAGCCCTAATAGGGGTGTAATAGAACTTGGACATGGGTGTATCACAACACCCCATTTGGTATAATGAAGGGTGTACAGGGGTGTAACTGAACACTTCCTCTAGGTGAGATGGAAACACCCCATGCGGAGTAGTACAGCCAGTGTTACCTGAACACCCAAAAATGGGATTCCCATACACCCCATTTTTAACAGTGACAACCCAAGGAGATCCACTGTGGATGCCAATGTACGCACTGGCAATAGTTTCACTCATTAACAATCTCCAAGCTCCATGAACCAAATCTTGTATTCTGATGGTGCACCTGCCACGGGGAAAATCAATAACCTGAGATCATGGTGGAACGAAGTTGCCTCGAGTGGTCCTAGCTTAGGATACCATGCATACGCATCTAAGACTTGGCTAGTGGTAAAGGAAGGATTTATGTTGTGAACCAAGACTGCACTTGCTGACACAACAGTTCAGATCACATGTGAAGGAAGACCACATTTAGGAGCTCCACTTGGATCATCATAATACACCACAAAATATGTCTCTCAAAAAGTCCTGTAGTTGTCACAAAATCTCAAATTGCTTTCCGCAATTGCTTCAACCCAGCCACATGCCTCATTTTCCACCTACACCCATAGACTGCACAGCCAGTGGTCTTAATTCTATCAAACATTGACCTGAACCTCAGATTGCTGGATGAAATCATAAAGAACGTACTTTTACCAAGCCTAACAGCCCACAAATTGCCATGTAAGACAGAATTACAACTATTTACACTTTCAGCAAGACTCGGGGGCATTGGGATAGTGATGCCTACAGAAAACTCCAACGAGACTTTCCGCACCTGTTTGGAGGTGCACTAGCTACTAAGACTCCTGGATCAATCAAATGACAACACATTATCCCTACAAAACATTTGCGGGAGAAATGACTGCTAAAGCAGAAGTAAGAAGGAGATGACAGGAGGAGGTTACAGCCAAGGCTAACAATTAATGGCAAATTCTCACAACCCCTCAACAGAAGGCTATGGACTTAGCTAGAGAAAAAGGTGCATCATGCTAGTTAACAGCCGTGCCTAAAGGAGCATTGTTTTACACTCCACAAAGGAGCTTTTGTGGATGCCCTGCACTTGTGCAATTGTCTTTACTGTGGAACACATGTTGTCCTGTCCGAAAGGAGGCTTCCCATTATCATGCACAACGAAATTAGAGACATCACCGCTACACTCCTGACAATGGTGTGGAACCCGAACAGCAGGAAATGACTAAAGGAAAACAGACAGGAAGAGCAGCCACATAAACAATTGCGGCCAGACTGGACATAGCTGTGAATGGTTTTTGGAGGAGCAGATTCGAGAAAACATATCTAGATGTGAGAGTTTTCACAGGGTGAAAAGTGTCCATATACAACCATAACAAAATCCGTAAACTGTCTTGGTAATTAGAGTTAACAAAAAAATTACAAGGATGTAGAGGTTAACAAACTAGTTATCAACACATTATACACTAATTTACGATTTTGTTATGGTTGTCACACATTTCAGGCAGTGTTTTAACCCACGTGATGCCTCTAACAGCAGCACCACAATAGCCAACTGTACATTAAACATGAGAGAGAAGAAGAAGGCCTATGAAGAAAGAGTACGAGATTTTGAGTACGCCTCTTACTCCAAAAGTAATGTCGGCCTGTGGAGGACTTGCAAAACAAGCAATGAGCTTCAGTTAACCACAAAGTGGGACCAGCCTTATAGCCTTACTATGAACTTGCTTAGGTGTATCCTTTGCTCTTCTCCATTCTTCAATCCAGTTCATTTTCTCACAGTACTGTAAACCAAAAGGTGTGTAGTTCACACCAAATTAAGCGTGAATCACTTGTAACAATAGTCACACCAAAATATGGTGTGATGCACACACCTCATCGTTTGGGTGTGAAATGCACACCAAATTTAGTGTGAATTCTCACCATAATCACTATGAACTCATACTTACAATGCTGAATTATTTTAAGTTGCATTGATTCTAGTATTACATATCAACATTTTTTTCCAAAAAGAGATTGGTGTAATCCCAGATCTCATTAATCAGACGAGTAAAATCTTAGTCAACTCTCTTATCACACAAGTGTACAAAACATTTATAAGGTAGATTACAATGATAATAGCATTGGTTTTTGCCTGCACATGAATATAATTAATGTTCGGTAAAGGGTCCATGCTATTCCATTGAGTGTGAATTTCACACTAAGTGTGCATTCACACTAGGAAGAAAGTGTGAAGGACACACTATGCATAGGTGGTGGGCATTCACACCACCAGTTTGGTGTGAATTTGGTGGGTTTTCACGATATAATTTTTACAGTGAGGGGTCACGCATTCAGAAGTCCATCCATAGACCTCGTCACAACAGAGATAAGAATAGACACTCACTAAAAGCAAGAGTCATCAAGAATAATTATTTTGCCCCTAATCACTTATCTTTTTTTTTGGTTTTGTTTTGTTTTAAGTTTTTTTACTTCACTTTACTCTGCCTCGGGCGACTGGTCACTTCATTTCCTTCTCATTTATTAGTAGAAAAGGTAGTGAATCATGATGTATTTTGAGCAGGAAAGCTGTGGTTTTCTCTATTACCATAGACTTTTGTATTGAGTTTTGGAATAGCACTTTCTCTCCGGTTTTGGCGCAAGCTTTCTAAGGGTGCAAGCCCCTGATTTGTAACTGTTTCTGTTTAAAAGTTGTTCAGCTTTTTTTCTGGCCAACTCAACTTGGACAGACTATTGCATATGCTAGCATGATTGGTGTAATTATGAGCACAATGATGTAGCGAGTATTTGGAAAAACATATGATTTGTTTGTATTTTACTTTAGCAATAACAACTAGATGTATTCTGTAGACTAGCTTTGGGACTTTATAAATGAATCTTTGAGTTTACTAAATACCCTCTGTTGATTTTTCTATTTGAAGATTCCAATTTTGAGGTGTTTACCAGGAGGCACTGTCTGGACACCTCACTTTGAGCCCTTATAACTTCAACACTAATACATTTATTATACCACGTGAACATAACAATAGCTTATATCCTTTAGTTTCTTCATTTCAACTTGGGTGTTCAGGCAGTGCCTCGTATTTAATACCAAAACTAAGTTATCCAAACACCCCATTTTTAACAGTGATACTGTAAGAAATATAATACTTCAGATTCAGCACTGTTGCAGGGGAGGCTCCACTGGGGGGGGCAGCGGGGGCAATTGCCCCCCCCCCCAATATTAATTGTGGGGGGGCATTGCCCCCCCTCCCCAATTCAAAAACTTGTGACTTTGTATCACTACATGAAGAAAAGAAAAGACACTTTGGAACATTTTAATCAGTCTTTTTGTATGATGTATTATAGCTTAAAAAATCAGATTTCATAGGAGTGTGCCAATCTCTAATATTTTGCCCCCCCCAACCACAAGTGTGTGGAGCCTCCTCTGTGTTGTGCCCTTCAGGATGCAGATCAACAACTCACATACAAAAAGTGGCCATACCAGGATTCAGATTAATCATGTGTACAGGGATTCTTATATTAGTTGTGAATGTGGTTGAGCTTACCTTTGAACACTGCCCCTTCAGCATGTTTCAAGTAGATTAATTGCTAAAATGATAAGCATGGCTAGCATAGCATACAAATTTGTGCACAATTTGCCAACCTCTACTACTCACTCGTTTTCTTTATTCTATGAATATTTGAATATAGTCTTATAGGAAATACAATATAGCTAACATTTTCCATAACTAGCTATAGATCATTTAACCCCTTGAAAATAGGTCCCCCTCAATAAATCCTATTTCCGCTCCTGTAATATATATAGTACTTATTACATGAGTAAGAGTGTACTCAATTCCAGAAGACATTGCAGCTAGTGTCCTTATTAGGATTAGGGTTAAACAGTTATACAGTCAAAATGTGTACATTAATTATTATGAATATAATAGAGTAGCAATGATCGAGTTTTATTCACGAATAATTCATTAGCAAATCAGTGTTGACAAATACAAACTGAATGGGTAAAGTATAGACACAAGATGAATTGGTAAAGCATTATCGCCTTCAATAGAAAGGTACAAAACCTGATTCTACATGATAGAAGGAGGATAGAGAAACTCAGTAGAAGAAAAGAGAAGACAAGAGGAGATATGAGTAAAAGTTATGTGTGAATGAATACACATGGGTCAAGGAAAGTTTATATAATTATACCAAATGGTACAGGATAATAATAATTTTCTACAGTTAGTACATCAAGCGCCACTGAAGATTATACCAAGAAACAAATTGCATCGGTCAAGCAATAAACCATGCCCACAATAAGGTGTGACTTGAAAAAAATGTTTTTTACTTATTAATGATAAGAAGTAATATTGTTTATAATCTCTTCATAAAATATCTATATTATTTTTATATTTTTTGAATAAAATTTTATAGCTAACACTGTAACAAAACACAACATCATCAGTCTCCAGGCAATGAAGGAGAAATTGCCATCTATCAAGAGAGTTGAAAAATGATTAGGGTAGCGAAACTGCTCCTGGTTGCACACTTTATCAATTTATATACGACAATAGACTATACCAGAGTGGTTCATAGTTCCTGCAAACTGTAGTTAGTCTTAAAGATAGTCCTATTAGATTTAACGAGTTATTGTTTTTAAACATTCAAGAGGTATCACTTTCCCCTGGTCTGTAAACACACTGTAATTACAGTTATTGTAAGTAGATTACAATATGGCAGCTAACTAGTATGTCCCCATGCTACAAAACTTTGCCCTCTTCCCACATTTTGATTGTAGGTGTCATTTTGAAGGTCTTTTTCTATGCAATAGTAGAAGGTGATCAAATACTCCATGACACTATGAGAGAAGGCGTTTGAGTCCTTTGCAAAAAAAATGTTTGTTTGTTTTTCACTTGAGTTGTGGTGAAATAACCACACCTTCAGAACAAACTTGTACATAACAGAATCACACACAAACCTACACTTTCACTCAGTTGCACACATTTCCATTCAATTCACTAATTTGGCTGACTACACTTTTGTTACTCAGTTCTGGTGATCGTATTGCAACATATTATACTATGTGCTGTGTCCAACAACTCCTCTATGGCCTAACCTGAGGCTGGGATCCTAATCAGCCTGCCAGGACTCTGGTGGCACCTTCCTTCTACTCGTCTCTGGTCATCCCCCAATCACAGGACCTACTCTTTTAAGTTAAATTTTTTTACCATAATGTTGTGCTAGGTAATATACTACTTGAGTTCATTTAAATAATAATGAATCAGCATAAATTTTGGGATTTTCCCCTCACTTTTCACTATAATTATTGGTACATGTTAGCAAATTACCTCAACTTTTCTGTGGCCAAATCCATTCATAGTATTGAGTATCAGAATTTTGTTGTGCACTGATTACATGAATGTTTTCCTCTTCTGCTAAATGCATTGTTGCAATATTTATTGTCATAAACCTTGTAGTATTGGAAACTTCTGTAATATTGATTCTTGCAAATAGATCGTTGTTACATGGAAGCATTAAGTCGATGTTGTGATATTCATTTGGTGACTCGAGCTCCAGAGGTCTTCCATTATCGATATCTCGACTGAAATTATTATTACTTATAACAGCTGAGATGAAACATGCAGGAAATACTTCCCATTCAAAAGTTAAAATTGATGAGTTTAATAATACATGAAGTCCCGAAATTTTGAAGTTTTCTCGAATAGGTAAGCATTCTGTATATGTGACCGTCTATAGGAAAACCAGGCACAACGCGGCACCTTCGAAATTTTTTTTTTTGCACTTACGGAGTTGTAGGCGTCCAGATATTGAGCTCCCCAAGTTTTATCGTCGTAGCTTAAGTCGTTCCCGCTATAATAGACCTAACCGTTCCCTTCCGTGGGCTTGAAACAATACATTTTTAAGAAATCGATCGATCTTTTCTCGATATTACGCACGCCGCGTTGTGCCCGGTTTTCCCGTAGACGGTCACATATAAAATTAAACATTTGTGAGCTTGCACCTTATGCTGAGACAGTTAAATTTGTTCATGAAATAGAAAATTCTAAGAAACTCTTTATTTAAACAAGGATAGAGTAACAAAATAAAATAGTGCACTCTTACCTCCGTTTGTTATAGTTATCATCACTCGGTTGCACCATACATTAACTAACGTAACATTTTCAAATAATGTAAACTCTAATTGAGAGTGTACATGTGAAGAATCAATAGATAAAAGACGAGTTGACACCATCACTTTGTTATTACTCAACATAAGATCTGTGGTATTAATATCGTTATCTAATACAGCTGTATAATCTCTCATAATAATATCATTCCAGTTCCAAACAATACGAGCAGTTCCCCTTTCTATGCAAGACAAAGTGTAATTTTCACCAGGACATACTTCTAACATAGGAGGTGGTGGATTTAGTGTAGTTTCTAAAAGATGATGATGAAGGATGATAAAAATATAGCATAATAAAGGACAACACAACACTAAAGATGTTTATCTATTTCATTTAATCTGGATCCTAACTTTCTATTTATGTTAGCTTGAAGAGAGGAAAACATTCATAAGTACAAAATATAATTTTCAATCTGTGCAACAGCCTACCCTACTTCCAACATTTAGAAGATTGCTGAATTATGCAGGATTTTTTTATAAGAGCTATATACTTGTCACTGAATTTACAGAAATATTATGCCCTTATCATAATATTTTCATCGACATAATATCATTAGCATTGTAGTAAGCTAATCACTCTCTTACGAAATAGAGCGCGTGTATCACCCAAGATCCGAAGAAGAAACACAACACAAATAGTATATCTTTCCATCGCGTCACTTGTATAATCCGAGCGGTAGAACTCTACACGTAATCATTTACCTCCAGTTTCAACGGAAGTGAATATCAAATGGATACGAGCGGAATTCACAATGTTGTAGAAGAACAATGCAATATCAGAACAAGTGGATACAATTTGTAGAAAGGGGAGGAGCAAGTAGTTGCACAGCGAGACATTTTACCAAACCTCTATTCTTGGGTAAAGGGACTCACTTTGCCAGACTAGAGAGGAGCGTTGGAGCGCCCAATATACTAAATTGAAGAAGAAAATAAGTCAATTTGAGGAAGGGCCATAGTTGGCATTAAAAGTAGGACCTTACTTTATAGGTAGGTACCCCTAAACTAAGGCCCTACTTTTTACAGTAGCTATACATCTACTTTGTAAAGTGAAGGCCTATAAGGAGCTTACTTTAGGAACTGATTTCTAGTATTAATACTTTGGTCAGTTTGTAATCAAGTACTATTTTATGTGTGGATGACATAATATTGGTATATTTACTGCATGCAGCTATTGTGTTATTTTTGTAAAAGGATAGCTCTGAGAGAGTTTGAAGAAATGGCTATCCCAGGCCAATCTAGCTAGTAGCATCAGTGATGTAACACAAGTATTAAGTACTATTGCTAATGCACTATAATTCTAGGTCCCTACTGCCACTTTATTTTAGGAATTTCATATAAGGAATCTGCAGAATCAGTCTTTAATTTCTAATATTTCTAGAGGCAACTACGTGTAACAAACGTATCCAGAAAAGCTGGTGTATAATTCTCTTCAATTTCAAACATAAAATTCAATTGTATTTAGATGTTGATGAAATCAAAGGGCTAGATTTTTAGGCAATGCAGTAAATATATCATCAGCATATCTCTTCCAAGAAGGGGGTGGTGAATGAAAACTACAAATTGTCCTCTCCATGATATACTCCATTGCAGATTTGCTACTGTTACAGAAACTGGGTATCCCATTGCTGTACCAAACACTTGCTGATATAATTCGGCATCATTATGACAAATATGTTGCACTTAGACACATTTTAAGTAGCCTGACAGCTTCTTCTGCTATTTTCCTGAAGTTTTCACTGAAATTGAAAATGGAAAGATATTAGATCTTCTCAATAATGTGGATACACTCTGTCTCCATTATATCCACTTACCTCATATTAATCGATGTCTTCATGATTGCCAAGAGAGCTGGAACAGGTACTCCGTGTCTATTGAAGGCTGCATGTCACCCCAACAGGTGTTTTATGAAGGTTGGAGACATTTCAACCATTAAGTGTGACAACTGATTATGATAAATCTCTTTGTATTTCAAATGTTTGGTAAACATTTGAGTGGTATGTAGACTGTATTTTTTTTACTACCATATCATGTGTACTACCCTGTCACCTTTATCTTGTTTAAAATCAATCTATATTTTTATGAACTTATAATTAGCTTCAGCTATTATCACCACAATTAACTTTTCGATTGTTAATTAATTAACAAGAACCAGCCTTAACCAGCTGTCTCAATCAGTGTTTATGTTTGATAAACTAACTTTTTGCAAATAAAGAATGCAGTAGAATAGGGTTTTCTTCTTCATTGTTATCATGTTCTACCACTTAGCTAGTTAAAGTTACATCACTTTCCCTTTCATGCTCTTTATCTCCTTTATTCATCTCTTTCCTCTTTAGTCTTCCTTTGTTTATCTCTCCTGCATCTAAGTCTCTCTGGCCTTCTATCGTGTGGCATTATGGTTGTTTGCAAAACTTTTGCATTGTCTTTCGAAACTTTCACTATCCTTTGAAATTTTGCCACCACTAAATAGTTTTTATTCATTTGTAAATTACTATGTAATTGTGTAATTTCAATTGGGCCACAGTTAAATGAAACAACATAATAGAAATGCAAAGAACTTAATAAATAAGACTTGTGCAGTAAAAGTATAGTTCTAATTAAATAAAAAATTGGTTAAATAACAATAACAGTAACTACTTGTATATATATTTTTTAACAAAATGGTTAATAAAAAATGTGACCATTAAAATAGAAACATTTTCTGTAACTAGTACTATAATACAGAAATATAAATGAAAAGGTTAATACTTATATGCATTATTAGTGTTGTTGGGCCCTCTGCATCTTGGCTACTCCACCCAACAATGCTAAACCAATTCCCTTATCAGTTTATAAATCCAAATAAAGATAAAGGAGAGAGAATGTCAGAGTGTCTCAATCAGTGTCTATGACTGTCCCTGGTCAGCCCTTTTATAGACTGCCAATGGGATCACAAGAAAAGAGAATCGAGTGTAAAACTGACCAATCACAAAGAGGATAATGAAGTATTAAACTAACTAGTCAAATGAGAGAGCAAACATTCACACAAATTGTAACAAATAACCTAGGCAACACAATAATGATACATAAAATTCAGCTGCTACTACAACTGCTGAAACTAACACACAAACAACATACAAACATACATACAGAATAAATGTCTGGCAATAAGTTAATAATACTATTGTGGGGTGTGGTCCCCAAAAGTGTACATTAGTGAGTTTACTCAATTACAGTATTTTTCTCTGTTGAATTCCGTATGCTGAATTGGCTACAGTAGATATTACTTCTTTGTCTAAATTGACTTGCTCATATAATGGAACATCTTGATGTATATGATCATTTGTCTTCACCTTCTCCTCGTTTTGGTTGTAGTTGCTATAATGTGTATAAAAACTAAATATATTGACTTCAAATGTTGATTCAATATTATATTATTTCCAGATATCAATAACAATTACTAGTTTTATGTTGTATACATTTATAAAACTAGAACAATAAGAGTGCTAACCCTCAGCGTTAGTTTACAATGCATTAATTTGCAAAAAAACAACAACAACTCACTACTGTTGAACACAACCAAGTTCTTATTTTTTCAACTTATGATAGTATTAGTTTTATTCTATTTATGAATATAAATTTAACTTGTCTAGCTAGGGCATTTTAAATAGGCCTGCTATCTCCCTTACACACCAGGGACTGATCCATACTTTTAAAGCTGTTTTATGAGCTTGATAATCAGCAATAATTTTTTTACGACTTTCTGAGGACTTCATGGCATTCTTTGGCTTTAGTATTAACCTTGTCTTGATGAAAAAAATAGCCACAAGAACATTTGGACTTTCTGACATGCACGCTACACAAACACTTAGGACACATTTTTTTGAGAGCAGGCAATGCTTATAGTTGGTAAAATAAGAGCACCTCCAGCAGCACAAACTTCCCAACACCGAAAAAAAGAATTTGAGCACTGCAACAAATCTGAACTGGGCTCGGTAAAATTTGTACGCACATTTGAGCACGTGTGATACTAATTGGCAGCTAAACAATTGAATGAGTGTGGTCGTATAGCAGCACTCGCGGTAGTCTGCCTTTTCTCTCGTTTTCTCAAAAACTAAGCCGAAATTCAAAATATACATAGATAAAACACAAAAATTGATATTAATAATGTTTTACATTTGATGTAAAATTCTTACTTCGTGTAATCTTTATCTGCAAGGTATACATAGCTACATAAAACTTTTTATAAAAATAAGATAAAGCTGTAACTTACCTATTGTTTTCATTTTATATTTTATTATAATAAAAACAACTGTAAGAGCAGCAATCAATATAAATAATAGTCCAATGAAAACTGTGCTTATTACAATGATAGTAATATTATTAATGCCATGTCCTGGAGTAGAGTTATTCAGTAATTCTGTAAATATAAAACAACATTAAAATATGCAATACTTTTATGATTTTAGCTAATCGCATACCAGTCTGAGTAGTAGCATTGTCTTCACGATTTGTAGGAGTACTCGCCAGTGAAGTATCTGTTGGGTCTATATGTTTTATTATTGGCATAATACAGTCAAATAATGAAGCAGCAAAAGTGAGAACCCAGTATACTGTTACACAATACCTAGCTATTTCAAAATTATTTATTTAAATTCAGTCTTCTTTTTACTTTGTAAAAAAGCACATTTTTACGAGTTTTTGAATATATCTGATATTATACTCTAATAAAGCCCCCCCTTGAATCTAAGAAGTTACTTTTGCTCCTGTTAGATTGAATTTCTGTATGTAACAAAAATTGTATTAAATTAAGCTGGGTGGAGAAGATTCTTCACACCTATAGTTATATTATTATATATATTATATATAATATAAATCCACACAAATACAAAATATATATTATGAGATCCAAGATGAAAGTGGAAAAAAAGCTTATTAACTGTGGCTGTATTACAAGTTGCTAGCAAAATAATAGCTATATAATACTGACTATTGGCATTTGTTATTGAACAGGTAAAAAAACAAACTTACCAACATTCTGTCAGAAGGTCCTGTACCCTTCTGTGACAACAGGACACTCCACCTATATTTTTTCCACAATGTAACTTAAGCTCATCATGATACAACGCTAGAAACTCGGCCAATGGAGAAGAAGCCGCTAACAGATTACAAAATGCTTAAAGACGACCGTCCGCGTGATCAATGTGTATGGTAAAGCAGGCACGTTTAGGGCGCGGAAACCTGAGGTTCCCATAGATTTTAATATTAAGTTCTGGAATAGCACTTTTTCTCCGGTTTTGGAGTATACTGAGGAAATATTTTAAAAGCTTGGCGCCGAGCTTTCTAATGGTACAAGCCCCAGATGGGTAACTGCCTCCGTTTAAAAGCTATTCAAGTTTTTTTCTGGCCAACTATACTTGGACAGACTATAGCATATGCTACCATGATTGGTGTAATTAGCATAATCAGGTAGCTAGCTTTTGGAAGGAAATTATAATTTGCTTTTATTGTACTATAACAATAGCAATTTGATGTAGTCATCCAGTGATTGGCTTTGGGACTTTTAAAAGAATCTTTGAGTTTATTAAATATCCTCTATATTGGTAATTCTATTTGAAGATTCCAATATCACTTTCTGTAAGAAATAAAATACTTTCAGATCCAGCACTGTTGTTCATCAGGATGCAGATCAACAACTCACATATAAACAGTGGCCATATCAAGATTGAGATTAGTATAGTTGCGATTGTGGTTGAGGTGACCTTTGAATTCTGTCCACAAGCATGTTTCAAGTAGAATGCTAAAAAGATTAGCATTGTTAGCAAAGCATACAAAAAAATGTGCATAATTTGCCAACCCCTACTATACGCGCTTCTTACTTTATTCTTGACATAAATACCGTATTGCTCTTAGTTTTAATTTTTCCCCTTCCTGATTTTATCAGTTCATTCAAGTTCTAGACAGTCACATTATAATGATAATTATTGTGTGAATGAATATTAGAATATAGTCTGATAGGAAACACAATATAGCCAACATTTTTCCATTAGTTGCTATGGCTATTTCACCCCTTGAAAAGCCTCCCTCCCGCCTTTAACAAATCCTGATCCACCCCTACGGGAATTTGGGAACCCCTACAGTCAATTTCACACCGTGTTAATTAAGGTCCTAGTACAAACTACAGTAGTGAAGATATTCAGGGTAGAATACACCACTTATTACACTTGGTCAGAGTGATGTGGCAAGATATTTCACTCTTAGGCTTTCTTTTCATTGCCTCTGGCTTGTGAAAATAAATTAGCCTTCTCTTGAAATAGTTCACTATATTCCACTCTCTCTTGCAGTAAGTACTATATGTATGAGTGGTAACCGTGCTATTCGGGATTAATAGCACGAGGCAAAGCCCAGTGTTATTTCAATTGCTTTACGAGTGCTATTGACCCCTAATAGCACAGGTTACCCGTACTATCACTCGCTAATAGTAGGTCATCTTTTAATAAAAGTCTTTTGCAATTGTAGCTACACTGTATCGTTCACTTATTTCAGGATTAGCTTCCGCTGGAACTGTTTTCAACGTACGACTCCTCCTAATTTGTTGTAAAACATTCCGTCTAGGGTAGAGGTTCTGTGGTAAAGAAGGACATTGTCCCCAACTAGCAACTACTCATGGAACTGTAGTTTCCAAGTTAACGCTCTACTCAACTAAATACTCAATAAAAATGGCTCACTTAAGTTTTCAAAGGAAATGGTGCAGAAGTTATCTTTAAAACCAGGAAACTTATAATCAAATTTCACCGGTCTGCAATATGCATTTTTTGACACAATATACGACAATGAAACTGAAAGATGATTTTTTTGGTTATACATCACTATGAGAAATGAAAATTCATTTGAGATGTTATAAAGTCTAATACTTGAGAATAAAAATTAAGTTCTAACACCCCACATCAGAGATAATCTCCAGACATATCAGAGCTCTACTACATTTTCTCTCAAACAAAATCAGCTCAATCTTGATTAAGAACAACTGAGTAAAATTTTCTGAGGGAAATAGCTAAATGCATAGAAACAGTCCTAATATGTAATTCAGCGAAGCGAGCAAAGCGAGCGGAGCTGACTCTCTAATGAGTTCGCGATATATATATATATTTAGGTCTAGAAATTGTTTTTGTTCTTGCGTGGGCGTACGTGTGTACCCTTTCTCCTATGCGCTTGCGCGGGCCGGGTAACCTTCTTAGCAACATTTTGTTTTGTTCACTCGCCGTACGAAGTAACGATGCCCAGTAGACAAAACGTTAGAAACGCTCGGTCAAGAGCTTTGAGGGCGTTTGAAACTCCTGAAGAAAAATTAGTAAGGAGAGCGGTAAGAAATGAAAAAGACAGGGCAAAGAGGAGGAGAGCTAAAATGAAACAGAAACAGGTAGCAAAGTAAAGAATCTGACAGTATTTTGTAGCCACACCAAGCATGCATGGAGTAGCTGCAATTACAGGGAACATGCATCGCTCGCTTGGCTATTTTGTGCTATTAGAGCACATCACTAGTTATAATTAGCTATTGTGTTCTGCATAAAGAAAACTAAATTTAATTTTTCATAATAATATGTAAATATTATATTAGTCAATATAATAATCTTCATTACAATAATAAATCATTTATGATGCTTCAGTTAGCAAAATAATTTGCATTCAGTAATAATAATTTCCTTACAATCCAATTTTACATTCCTGAGTGATGGTCCAAATATTGTCACAAAAATGTGCCACCATTTTATTGTAATTTATTTTTTAATTATTTTTCCTGATCCATGTCAAATTCCTTATCTAAACTGATATTAGATGTTAATTTAGATGACTAACTTTGACATGGATCAGAAACTGACAATTGAAGGTCTTCTTCTATACAACAATAGTAGAATGTGAACAAAATACTCCATGACACTATGTTGAGACTCCCATGAGAGAAGGCTTTTGAGTCTTTTGTTTTGTTTTTAACTGGACGTGTGGTGAAACAACCACACCTTCAGAACAAACTTGCACATAACAGACTGACACACAAACCTAAAAGTTCACTCAGTTGCACACATTTCCATTCAATTTACTAAATGTAACTTGAACACTGTAATAATGCATTTATGTTATTTCCCTTCACTCCCTAGTCCCTCTATATACCACCTTATGTTCTGGATCATTCACGCCACATTGTGCCAGTTTAATAAAATCCTGGCTGTCTTCACTTCTGTCACTCAGTTCTGGTTATAGTATTGAAACATACACTAAGTGCTGTGTCCAACAACTCCTCTAAGGCCTACTAACCTGAGGCTGGGACCCAAATCAGCCTGCCAGAACTCTAGTGGCACCTTCCTTCTACTCGTCTCTGATCATCCCCCAGTTAACCTACCACAGGACCTACTCTTTTAAGTTCAAAGAAAGTTCCCATGATGTGGTACTTGGAAATATACTACACATCTTGAATTCATTTTAATAATATAACAGACATACTGTGGGATTTTCCCATCTCTCTTCACTATTTAATTATTGGTACATGTTTGCAAATTACCTGAACCTTTCTGTGGCCAAATCCATTCATAGTATTGAGTGTAATAATTTTGTTGTGCACTGATTACATGAATGTTTTCCCCTTCTGCTAAATGCATTTTTGCAATATTTATTGTCATAAACCTTGTAGTATTTGAAACTTCAGTAATATAGATTCTTGTAAATAGATCGTTGTTACATGGAAGCATTAAGTCAATGTTGTGATGTTCATTTGGTGACTCAAGCTCCAGAGGTCTTCCATTATCAATATCTCGACTGAAATTAGTATTACTTATAACAGCTGAGATGAAACATGCAGGAAATAGTTCCCATTCGAAAGTTAAAATTGATGAGTTTAATATTACATGAAGTCCCAAAATTTTGAAGTTTTCTCGAATAGTTGAGCATTCTGTATAATAAAGTTAAACATTTGTGAGCTTGCACCTTATGTTGAGACAGTTAAATTTGTTCATGAAATTGAAAATTATAAGAAACTCTTACAAAATTTGTATTTAAACAAGGATAGAGTAACAAAATAAAATAGTGCACTCTTACCTCCGTTTGTTATAGTTATCATCACTCGGTTGCACCATACATTAACTAACGTAACATTTTCAAATAATGTAAACTCTAATTGAGAGTGTACATATGAAGAATTAATAGATAGAAGATGAGTTGACACCATCATATTATTATTACTCAACAGAAGATCTGTAGTATTAATATTGTAACCTACTCCAGCTGTATAGTCTCTCATAATAATATCATTCCAGTTCCAAACAATACGCGCAGTTCCCCTTTCTGTGCAAGACAAAGTGTAATTTTCACGACGACATACTTCTAACGTAGGAGGTGGTGGATTTAGTGTAGTTTCTAAAAGATGATGATGAAGGATGATAAAAATATAGCATAATAAAGGACAACACAACACTAAAGATGTTTATCTATTTCATTTAATCTGGATCCTAACTTTCTATTTATGGTAGCTTGAAGAGAGGAAAACATTCATAAATACAAAAGATAATTTTCAATCTGTGCAACAGCCTACCCTACTTCCAACATTTAGAAGATTGCTGAATTATGCAGGATTTTTTTATAAGAGCTATAGCTATACTTTGTCACTGAATTTACAGCAATATTATGCCCTTATCATAATATTTTCATCAGACATAATATCATCAGCATTGTAGTAAGCTAGTCACTCTCTTACGAAATTGAGCGCGTGTATCACCCAAGATCCGAAGAAGAAACACAACACAAATAGTATATCTTTCCATCGCGTCACAAGTATCTAATCCGAGCGGTAGTACTCTACACGTAATTCTTTACCTCCAGTTTCAACGGAAGTGAATATCAAACGGATATGACCGGAATTCACACTAATGTTATAGGACAACAACGCAGTACAAAAACCAGTGAATATGATTTGTAGTAAGGGTAACGTAGGTAGTTTGCACGTAAACCTTTACCCCAGTTTCAACGGAAGTGAATATCAAATGGATACGAGCAGAATTCACAATGTTGCAGAAGAACAATGCAGTATCAAAACAAGTGAATACAATTTTAAGAAAGGGGAGGAGCAAGTCTTGCACAGCGTGACATTTTACCAAACCTCTATTCTTGGGTAAAGGGTCTTACTTTGCCAGACTAGAGAGGAGCTTTGGAGCGCCCAATACACTAAATTGAAGAAGAAAATAAGTCAATTTGAGGAAGGGCCATAGTTGGCATTTAAAGTAGGGCCTAAACTAAGGCTCTACTTTTTACAGTAGCTATAGGAATTTCATATAAGGAATCTGCAGAGTCAGTCTTTAATTTCCAGCATTTATAGAGGTAACTACATGTAACAATGCTATCCAGAAAAGCTGGTGTATAATTCTCTTCAATTTCAAACATAAAATTTAATTGTTTTTTCAATTGTATTTAGATGTTGATGAAATGAAAGGTTAAGATTTTTAGGCGATGCAGTAAAGATATCATCAGCATATCTCTTCCAAGAAGGGGGTGGTGAATGAAAACTAGAAATTCCATTTCCTCGATATACTCCATTGCTAGATTAGCTACTGTTACAGAACCTGGGTATCCCATTGCTGTACCAAACACTTGCTGATATAATTCGGCATCATTATGACAAATATGTTGCACTTAGACACATTTTAAGTAGCCTGACAGCTTCTTCTGCTATTTTCCTGCAGTTTTCACTGAAATTGAAAATGGAAAGATATTAGATCTTATCAATAATGTGGATACACTCTGTCTCCATTATATCCACTTACCTCATATTAATCGATGTCTTCATGATTGCCAAGAGAGCTGGAACAGGTACTCCGTGTCTATTGAAGGCTGCATGTCACCTCAACAGGTGTTTTACGAAGGTTGGAGACATTTCAATCATTAAGTGTGACAACTGATTATGATAAATCTCTTTGTATTTCAAATGTTTGGTAAACATTTGAGTGGTATGTAGACTGTATTTTTTTCACTACCATATCATGTGAACTACCCTATCACCTTTTTCTTGTTTAAAATCAATCTATAATTTTTATGAACTTATAATTAGCTACAGCTATTATCAGCACAATTAACATTTCGATTGTTAATTAATTAGCAAGAACCAGCCTAAGAGTGATGTTTGATAAACTAACTTTTGCAAATAAAGAATGCAGTAGAATAGGGCTTTTTTTCTTCATTGTTATCATATTCTACCACTTAGCTAGTTAAAGTTACATCACTTTCCCTTTCATGCTCTTATTCTGAGAATACTCTTTACTTTTCTTATCCTATCCTTTCCTTTATTCATCTCTTTCCTCTTTTGTCTTCCTTTGTTTATCTCTCCTGCATCTAAGTCTCTCTGGCCTTCTATCGTGTGGAATTATGGTTGTTTGCAAAACTTTTGCATTGTCTTTCGATACTTTCACTATCCTTTGAAATTTTGCCACCACTAAATAGCTTCTTTTCATTAGTAAATTACTATGTAATTGTGTAATTTCAATTGGGCCACAGTGAAATGAAACAACATAAGAGAAATGCAAAGAACTTAATAAATAAGACTGTGCAGTAAAAGTATAGTTCCAATTAAATTAAAATAACAATAACAGTAAGTATACTTGTATATATTTTTTAACAAATTGGTTAATATAAGAATGTGACCATTAAAATGGAAACATTTTTGGTGACTAGTACTATAATACAGAAATATAAATGAAAAGGTTAATACTTATATGCATCATTCGTGTTGTCAGGCCCTCTGCATCCTGGCTAGATCCACCCAACAATGCTAAACCAATTCCCTTATCAGTTTAAAAATCCAAATAATGAAAATGGAGAGAGAGTGTCAGAGAGTCTCAATCAGTGTCTATGACTGTCCCTGGTAAGCCCTTTTATAGACTGCTAATGGGATCACAAGAATAGAAAATAGAATGTAAAACTGACCAATCACAAAGAGGATAATGAAGTATTAAACTAACTAGTCACATGAGAGAGCAAACATTCACACAAATTGTAACAAGTAACCTAGGCAACACAAAAATGATACATAAAATACAGCTTCTAATACAACTTAACAACATTATAAACATACACACACAATAAATGTCTGGCATAAGTTAATACTGTTGTGGGGTGTGGACCACAAAAGTGTACATTAGTGAGTTTACTCAATTATAGTTTTTTCTCTGCTGAATTCCGTATGCTGAATTGGCTACAGTAGATATTACTTCTTTCTCTAAATTGACTTGCTCATATAATGGAACATCTAGGTGTATATGATCATTTGCCTTCATCTTCTCATTTTTGTTGTAATTGCTATAATGTGTATAAAAACTATAATATTGACTTCAAATGTTGATTCAATTATTATTATTAGATACCAATAACAATAATTAATTTTGTGTAGTATTCATTCATAAAACTATAACAATAAGAGTGCTAACCCTCAGCGTTAGTTAAAAATGCATTAATTTGAAAAAAAAAACAACTCACTGTTGATGAATAACCAAGTTCTTAATTTCTTGTCTAGCTAGGGAATTATACATACGCCTGCTATCTCCCTTATACACACCTGGGACTGATCCATACTTTTAAAGCTGTTTTACGAGCTTGATAATCAGCAATATGGTTTTTACGACTTTCTGAGGACTTCATGGCATTCTTTGGCTTTAGTATTAACCTTGTCTTGGTAGAAAAAAATAGCCACAAGAACATTTGGACTTTCTGACATGCACGCTACACAAACACTTAGGACACTTGAGAGCAGGCAATGCTTATAGTTGGTGAAATAAGAGCACCTCCAGCAGCACAAACTTCCCAACACTGGAAAAAAGAAGTTGAGCATTGCAACAAATCTGAACTGGGCTCGGTAAAATTTGTACGCTCATTTGAGCACGTGTGATTCTAAATGGTAGCTAAACGATTGAATGAGTGTGGTCGTATAGCTGCACTCGCCGTAGTCTTCCCTTTCTCTCGTTTTCTCAAAAGCAAAGCCGAAATTCAAAATATAGATAGATACAACACAAAAATTGATATTTATAGTATTACATTTGATGTAAAATTCTTACTTCGTGTAATCTTTATCTGCACGGTATACATAGCTACATAAAACTTTTTATAAAATAATATAAAGCTGTAACTTACCTTTTGTTTTCATTTTATATTTTATTATAATAAAAACAACTGTAAGAGTAGCAATCAATATAAATAATTGTCCAATGAAAATTGTGCTTATTACAATGATAGTAATATTATTAATGCCATGTCCTGGAGTAGAGTTATTCAGTAATTCTGTAAATAGAAAAAAAACATTAAAATGTGCAATACTTTTATGATTTTAGCTAATCACATACCAGTCTGAGTAATTGCATTGTCTTCACGATTTGTAGGAGTACTCGCCAGTGAAGTATCTGTTGGGTCTATACATTATATTATTATTTTGCATATTGCAGTCTAATAATGAAGCAACAATAGTGAGAACCCAGCATTGCTGCACAATACCTAGCTATTACAAAATTATTTATTTAATTACTGTCTTCTTTTTACTTTGTAATATGAAATCACCAGAGTTCAGCACATTTTTAAGTTTTGTTTAAGAGTTTTTGAATATATCTGATGTAATAAAGCCCCCCTTGAATCTAAGAAGTTACTTTTGCTCCTTTTAGATTGAATTTCTGTATGTAACCAAAAAAAATTGTATTAAATTAAGCTGGGTGGAGAAGATTCTTCACACCTCCAGGGGTGAATTTAGGGAAGGCTGGACTGGTGTCATGTATGAGCTCCCCTTTTTCAGATTGAGCCCTCATTTTTAGCTACTTATTGTTCATCGTTGTTTTTCCTTGTACTCCAACAATTATATTGTGATCTTCTTTTGAACAGACTTCTACTTATTGATATGCTGAGTCAGAATTTTAACTACTTGTGTCCTTATACAATATGGCAAACAAAGTTTGTGGTATACCAAAGCGAAGCATACCAAAGCGGAGCTATAACTGTCGATTCTACCAACTTGTCCTTCGAAATATTTTGAAATTCACAATCAGCAGTATAGCATTGTTAGTAGCTAAAGTTATTAAGACTTCTTGTTAATTAAATTATTGATTTCATTTATTTATAAAAATATAATATGTTGAAAACTTATGAGATGAACAGAATATGAATAGACACAAATACAAAATATATTTGTGATCCAAAATGAAAGTGGAAAAAAAGCTTATTAACTGTGGCTGTATTACAAGTTGCTAGCAAAATGATAGCTATATAAATCTGACTTATTCTGACTATTGGCACTTGTTATTGAACAGGTAGACAAACAAACTTACCAACATTCTGTCAGAAGGTCCTGTACCCTTCTGTGACAACAGGTCACCCCACCTATACTTTTACCACACTCAGCAACTTAGACTCATCATGATACAAAGCTAGAAACTCGGCCAACGGAGGAGAAGTTGCTAACAGTTTACAAAGTGAGGAAATATTTTTAACAGCTTGGCGCTGAGCTTTCTAATGATACAAGCCCCAGATGGGTAACTGCTTCCGTTCAAAAGTTATTCAAGTTTTTTTTTCTGGCCAACTATACTTAGACAGACTATATCATATGTATGGGAACGAACACAGCAACGGCAATGGAGAGACGGAAGCGAAGAGAAAGAAGGGAATGGAGAGAGAAAAAGAAGTCGTGGTCACTAACACTTGTTTGTTTTGTTATTTTAATTTAATGTTTACGATGTGCTTGTGTTTGAGTTTTGTGGTGTTGTTTGGTGTTCATTTATTGTTGTTGTGCAATCATTCATTCACATCATTTTGGTGTACATGGCACAATCCACGGTCCAATCATCCACAAGCTGCTAAAATATTAGCTGGGGGTGTGGGGATCCCCTAGAGAGTTTTATGGCCAACTTCATACCAAGGGTTACCAACCAACTACTTCAGTGTAGGTATCTAGCAATGAATAAACCACTTATTACATTGGTCAGAGTGATATGGCTAGATGTTTCACTCTCAGGCTTTATTTTCACTGCGTCTGGCTCTGGAAAATAAATTAGAATGCTCATGAAATATTTCTGCCATATCACACTCTGACTCATGTAGTAAGTTCTATATATATGAGTGTAAATAAGTGGTTTATTCCATTCTAAATATCTTCACTGAAGTAGTCCATAGGTAACTCTGGGTGTAAAGTTGGCTATAAAACTCTCTAGGGGCTCCCCATGGCCCAACTGATATTTTAGCAGCTGCTCAAATCTGGTAGCTAGGCTCCTCTCAGAGTAAACCCAGAAAACTGGTAGCCATATTTGATTTTGTTCTTGTATACAATTCCAGAAGGCATTGCAGCTAGTGTCCTTATTATGATTAGGATTAAAATGTTTTACTAATTAAATATGCAGTACTATTATTATAGGGCAACAATGACCTAGTTATATTCATGAATAATTCATTAGCTAATCAGTGTTAGCTATGCACTGTTACTAACTAAATGGGTAAACTATAGTCACAGAATGAATTGGTAAGCATTGTCACACTCAATAGCAGGGTAAAAATCCTGATTCCATCTGATAGAGAAGGACAGACTGACTCAGTAGAAGAACAGAGAAGATAAGAGGAAATGTGAGTAAAAGTGATGAGTAAATGAATACACATGGGTCAAGAAAAGTTAATATGACCAAACCTTGTGGTATAGGATAATAACAATGATTGCAAAAAAAAAAAGTATATCAAGCACCACAGAAGATTTTAGCAAGAATCAAAATGTATTCATCAAGCCATCAACTATGCCCACATGAAGATTTGGCTTTTTAATGTTAATTTTTTACGTATTAAAGCTTTATATTTGAAGTGCAATCCAACTATACATGTGATTGTTTATTATTCTCTTCATAAAATATCTATAATTATGATATTTCATGAAGATCCATTTCTTTACAAATATGGATAATGCGAGACCAAAGGAGAGAATATTTGAATTATTTTTTTATATGTTTTTAAATAAAATTAAGTAGCTAATACTGAAACAACACATAACATCATTAGTCTCCTGGCAATGAAGGAGAAAAGAAAGTGCATCCATCAAGAGTTGAAAAATGATTAGGGTAGCAAAACTCTGCTCCTGGCAGCATGCTTTATCGATTTAAATGACATAATAGACTGTGCCAGAGTGGCTCTTAGCTCCTGCAAATGGCAGTTTTTCTTAAATAGTCCTATTAGAATTAGCTTGTGTGTGTGTTTTTTAATAAGCAAGAGGCATCTCTTTCACCTGATTTTAAGCACACTGTAATTACTGTTACTGTAAGTAGAAATTTACCATTATGTTGTGCTTAGTAATTATACTACATATCTTGAGTACATTTTAATATTAAAACAGATATTGTGGGATTTTTCCCTCATTCTTCTCTATTTAATCATTGGTACATGTTTGCAAATTACCTGAGCTTTCACTTGACCAAATCCATTCATAGTATTGAGTATCATAATTTTGTTGTGCATAGATCACATGAATGTTTTTCCCATCTGATAAATGCATTTTGGGAATATTAATATTCATAAATCGTGTTGTTTCCGTAACTTCTGTAATATTGATTCTTGTAAATAGATCGTTGTTACATCGAAAAATTAAGTCGATATCGTGATGTTCATTTGGAGACTGAAGCTCCAGAGGTATTCCATTATCAATATCCTGACTGAAATTATTATTACTTATAACAGCTGATATGAAACATGCAGGAGATATTTCCCATTCAAAAGTTAAAATTGATGAGTTTAATACTATGTGAAGTCCCAAAATTCTGAAGTTTTCTCCAATAAATGAACATTCTGTAAAAAGAGTTAAACAATGGTGAGTTTGCACCTTATGCTAAGACTTAAAGTTAATCATTAAATTTAGTATTATAAGAAACTCTACCAAAATTGTATTTAAACATGGGTAAATTAACAAATTACAATAGTGCACTCTTACCTCTGTTGTTTACAAGTAACATCACTTGATTGCACAATACATTAACTGACGTAACATTTTCAAACAATGTAAACTCTAATTGAGAGTGTACGTGTGAAGAATCAATAGATATAAGACGAGTTGACACCATCATATTGTTATTACTCAATAGAGGATCTGTAGTATTAATACTATAATTAATTCCTCTTCCAACTGTATAGTCTCTCATAATAGTATTATTCCAGTTCCAGATAATATAGGCCGTTCCATCTTCTGTGCAAGACAAAGTGTTTTTATCACCAGGACATACTTCTAATATAGGAGGTGGTGGATTTAATGTAGTTTCTAAAAGATGATGATGAATGATGATAATAATAAAGCATAATAATAACATAAATGGTAGCTTGCAGAGAGGAAAGCATTCATAAGCACAAAAGATAATATTCAAATTGTGCAACAGCCTATCCTACATCTTCCAACATTTAGAAGGTTGCTGAATTATGCAGGATTACTTTAAGAGCTATAAATACATTGTCAATGAATTTACAGCAATATATCCTTAGCATAATATTTTCATCAGACATAATACCGTCAGTATAGTAGCTTGTTAGTTACTCTCTTACGAAATTGAGCGCGAGTATCACCAGAGATCCGAAGAAGAAACACAACACAAATAGTATATCTTTCCATCGCGTCAAACTTATCTAATCTAAGCAGTAGAACTCATACACGTAATCCTGTACCTCCAGTTTCAACGGAAGTGTATATCAAACGGATACGACTGGAATTCACAATGTTGTAGTAGAGAATGCAGTACCAGAACCAGATACGATTTGTAGAAAGGGAAGGAGCCAGTCTTGCGCAGCGAGACCCTTTTCCAAACCTCTATTCTTGGGTAAAGGGTTTCGCGTAGCAGATTAGAGAGGAGCCCAATGTACTAAATTGAACAAAAAAAAAAAAAAAATTATTTGAGGAAGGTCCATAGCTATTTTAAAAAGTCAGACCTTACTTATATATAATTGGACACAAAAAAAAAAAAAAAATTGTTTGAGGAAGGTTCATAGTTGTTATTTAAAAGTCAGGCCTTACCTTATAAACAATTGCTTACTTTATAAATTAGGTACCCCTAAACTATGGCCCTACTTTTTAAAGTAGCATCTACTTTGTAAGCAAGGACCTACTTTATATAGGAGGAGCTTACTTTAGTAACTGATTTATAGCATAATATTATTATGGTCACTTTATGATCATGTACTATTATATGTGCTGATGACATGATAGGCATATTTGCTGCACACAGCTGTAGTGTTATTTTTGTAGTAGGGTAGCTCAAAGAAAGTAATGGCTACCCCTGGCCATTCTAGTAGCATTAGTGATGTATCACAAGTAATAAGTAGCTAGCTAGCTAAGTCTCAAAACAAAGAGTCAAATGAAGACAAACTATCATTGATCATTCAAACAACATAGCAAGAGAAAAAGTGTGACTGACAACTAGAATAGTAACTGGTTTGAACAGTTGAATCATGAACAATTGACTTATGACAAAGAGTGTTCCTATTACTGTTGTCAACTCATGTTAAACCTTAGCAATGAATTCCATTTGTCATGTATGGAAGGCTACATCTACTATGTGTATTATACAGTGAACTACACTGGCTAACTTGAGCAAGAGTAGTTCACTTTCTCTATCTCTTCGTCACTCTTTGTCCCTATTTTGTCTCCTTATTCTGCATTCAATTTTTTGATGCTGTTAATTCCTATTTTTAATAACTAAAATGGACCAGTTATTCTAGTTTGAAAACAAAAAATAAAGTAATAATCAAGAGCTTAAATCGTGGACAGCATTAGTTTGATATTGCAATAAAAGCCACTAGTAGACTGGTTACCTTCACTGAAATTCTTGACAACAGACTGAACGAAATTTAATTGCTGATTTGTATTGCATCCTCTACACTTGTGGCTTTGAGGGTTTATTAGAAAAATACCTTGGAAAGTGCTAAACAGAAAATGAGATCAGCACAAGAGTTGTCAATATTTAGAGCTACTGTAAATTAAAACTTTAAGCAATAGCTAAATAGAAAAACACATGATCACAATTATCAAGTTCAGTTTCAATCTAACACATAAACATTGTAACTTCAATCATGTAATGAAGTATAAGCTATAATTGTGTATTGCAAAAGAGGTTACTACTGAGCTGTTCTCAGTAAAGACACAGCTATGTTTATCTTATTTGCTATTATGTCTTTTATCCAAAAATTCTATAAAAACTTTCACAACATCTTGAATAATTTTCTTAGAGCAAATTTTAACAACAAAACAAAACTAAACAACAACAAGAGGAATTTCTAATGAATTATCTTGTGGGTTTGAACTTACCCTTTAGACTTGCTTACAGCTAGTAGCCGAAAAAGTTATGTACAGGCAGCTAATTATATCTATTTGTTAGCACTATTTCACTGGACATACCACCCGCAAAAAGAATTCAAAGAGGTAATCAATTCAATTTCATTGGATGATCTGTGAGTTAACACAAATACACGAGTTTCAAAAGCACAAAATGAAATACGTACATCCACACATACAATATACAGACAAACAAATACTCCTAGTATTATCAGTTTATTCTCCCTCGTATATTGGGACTTTCCTACAAGCTATATCATTTTATATTTTTTAAGTTGAACCTATGATGAACAAAGATTGGAAAGAAGAGACAAGACAAATGTATTAGCTAGTTTGTAATTACAGAATCACTTGAATTCTGTATGACCTAGCTAACTCTATCCCACCAGTACTGGACATTCTTGAAGTAGTATTGAGTTACTGAACATTACTGAACATTACTTGCATCAATATTTTATTTATTGAAGCAGAGCTTCTGCAGTGTTGACTGTAACAGCTAGTCAGTTTATAGCTCAAATAGTAGTCAGCTAAATCAGTGGAACAAATGTAGGTGGAATACATTGGAGCTCTACTATTTTATTTTTATAATATTGAGGCTAAAAGAACAAAAAAGTAAACTAATTATGTGGAAGTAAAAGTATTAATTTAATGTTTGAAATACAGAACCAAGATAAAAAAAATACTCGTATTTAAGAATATACATACCTTAACAATTTCCTTCATGCCATCCATATTGAAACTAACTGATTTGAAATGTTATTATAAGTTGGGCCGAAATTAATAGCATTGACAGGAGGCAAAACAGCATTCATGCATGCAGAATTACATAACTACAGTTTCTAGGTGGCACTGACTTCATCATACATCATGGTTTGGGACATATACATTTTAAGAACATACTGAGTGTTATGAGCTACTTTTGAGAGAAGGCTTCAACACAAATGATGTGTGAGCCACCTTATCTATTGTGAATAATTGGGTTACTTGTTACATTATTAATTATTGTCACACACCACATTGTCAGCCACCCACTCAGTATATAGTTATAGTTAGTAAGTGATCAAAATGTGTAATAGTAATATTTTATTCATGTCTGGAGTACATCAAAATTTAAACTAAAAAATATTTGTTGAGCCGAACACCACAGGATGTCCTGCATGGATACAGTAGGAATTATGATGTTTGTGCATCATGACACTTGCTTGTACAGTTATGTGTACAAGCAATGTATTAAATGGAAAAAAAAAAGTTCTAGTTAAAGAGGAAATACTTAATGTCATACCAACCTTGTCATAATTACGATCACTTGGAATGCCTCAGTTACTGTTAATGGAATATTAAATGAAAAAAAAATTGTTCTCTTTAGGAAGGCAAACTTGATACCATACCAGCCATATCATAACTCCACTTGCTATAATCCATGTTCTACATGTTTTTACATTGCAGTCAATCTTATCATTTATAATTTATCTCTAAAATTCCGATAGAGATGGGAAAACTTAGTAATCAAACAGGTCATAAAGTTCTATCCTGTGACATACCAATACCTATATGATAAGAATGCTAACTGATTCGTTTGTTTTATGTGAAAGTGGTCAGCTTGTGATCTGAGCTATTTTATGACAGCGACAAGACAGATTACCTGCAGAAGCCACACCAATTGATAATCGAAAATATTATTTTCCTCAATTAATCCACCCATATATTAATATTGAAGCAAGATATTACATAAACACATTCTATTATATAAGTAACCACCAAAATGGATGCATTTTTACTTGTTATTTAGTTATTGTATCCTGTGTGCACTTTCTAAAAGGCTTAACATAACTTTCAACATCAATGTTATTAAAGACCTATGTTATGGTTACATAAAGATAGTTGTGATAGCAATGTTGCAATAGTAAACCACTTATACTAAACCACTATATACTTATACTTATACTTCTTTTCTATTTTGTTATGGTTACATAAAGATAGTTGTGATAGCAATGTTCACAAGAGCAGTGCTGTGATGTTCATTTTTTGGTTTTTCCTGTATATATATTTATATAATATTCTCATTTATTTTTTTGCTAGTAATTATCTTGTGTACACTTTTGAAAATGTTTAGAAAAACTATTAGCATGATTGTTATGGTAACATAAGATATGTTTTGATAGCAATGTTCACAAGAACAGTGCAGTGGTAAACAACTACAATTCCATCAGTATAAAACTTTGTACAATTTTTTTCTATTTCTGAGTATTAGTTTTGTAATAGGTTTGGAAGTATATCAGTAAGGGATTAGTGATAACATAAGCACTAATATAGTGGTAATATTCAGATGACCTTGCTGTAGTGATGATGTTTACCCAATATTGTGATAACTTAGCCGAGAAAAAGGTACAGCCTATATATAACAGGGTGAAGTCTATATTCCAAAATTTGATGTGAAAATGATCTACAGTCTAGCAAATAGGTTGTTAAAATTGGCCCCTTCCCTCCCTCCCAACTTTCAAATAGAATTTACTCCCCTGTTTGGGTGATTTTAGTAATATCCCAGATGCTGTTCAATACTAAAAAATATAAAAACATTTGATGATACTTAAATGTTAACTTGCAGTTAAATTAATTAAATTTTTGTTGTAATTTTTTATGTGATAAAGTTTAATGAATTGTACGTTAATCAATATAACAAAGTGATAATTGTATCAGTATTCATAGAACAGAAAAGATTAAAGAATAATTTACGTTTTTTAATAATTATAATGTCATTACTTGTTTACTGAAGAACATTAGCAAAAATGTAATAACATATTAAAAATGTGGTGTATGTTGAACTCCATAAGCTGAATTAGCTGTCATTTCTGTGGCTTCACTGTGATGGTCAACTTTCACTTCCTCATAGGTAGGTGTACTAGGATGCTGTGGAGTAGTCTCACATTTGGTCAAATTGTGGCTTCTCTCTTTGGCTCTGCATAATAGTCCATTTATAGGAATGATTAAAAAAATGTGTCAACATTATTCAGAAATACATCAAGACATGTATGTATTCAACATTCCTAATGTAAGTCAGGGAAGGCTCAATAAGGGAACAAGGGGGGAAGGTAGTTGTCCCTAAGGGGAATTTTATGGAGGAGGGGGATGGCATTCCCCTTTCATGATAGCAAGTGCTTTTGTCTATGCTAAAGTAAATACTTAATAACAATTGTTATGCTTGTTCTAAACAATATCATCAAGCACAATTGCATAGTGGTCAATGCTTTTAGCGGGTTTAAAATTGCATTTTTTCTATCTAACTATTATGATCAACTAACTCTACTTTTGAGTGATTGATGTTGAGTCCTGACATAACTGATACCTAATATGATACTACATGTTACAACATATCCATGAAAAAATCTATATAAGCTAATACATTTTGAAGAGTTTACTGAAAAAATGAATTGGAGTATTACATGTGTAGCTTATGTAATATATAATGTAACTTACTGATGTCATTCAGTATCTTAGCTAGTTTACAAAACTCATGGGATAATATCAATGTACACATTAATTAAACAATATATCAATATAGGAACTTATTATATAAAGTTAATTGAATAAATAATTGTGACTTTAATAAACTTAACCAATAAGGTTTAGTAAAGCGGATAATTTTATATCAAATTTCGGAGGGAGAGAAGAAACAAATTTTGAACCACTTATGGTAGACTATAACTCTTCAAAACATCTCTTGGAGTGTTTTCCTAACTAACATGCACCATCTTCGAATATAAAATTCACTATGCATGATATTTTTATTTACTTGTAGGTTCTATATGGAACAATTTCAACATTATTACATCAATTAAAGTGATATCATAAGCAAATTTGGGGTGGGGGCATTGGCTTCTCAATCCCCTAATAATTACCCTACAGGCATACAATTTACAGCCAAAACACGAAGTTTGTATTAATTTTTTTTCACTAATTCCTGTATTTTCATATTTTAATTTTCTGAACAGTAATTTCACATGATTTTACTCAATTAATTTCAGAACTACATTAGACTTATATAAAAATTGTGAATCACTCTATTTTATTTTTGTACTAAGCAGTCTTGCTTGGCTGGAGTAAAAGTGTATTGGTAGTTTTTTATCTCATTACAGTGACTATTGACGAAAATTATTATAATTCTACTCAATATTATTTTGAAATAACACAATCTCTGTATACAATATCCAGATAGGCAAAGAAATCTATTGTTGAAAAACAGTACTTATACATTATTTACTGCATTACAAACACAATTAAAAATAAATCATAATAACTAGTGTCAATAATGTCTGGCAAATTAAGTTACATATGCTCCCATTGTACTCTATTGTTATATATAGGCTTTGCCACATACTGTGCTTAACCCCTTAGCAATTAAACCACATTACAAACTACTTAGTAAAGCATCATCCGTACACCGAGGTAATCAGAGGTTTACCCATAAAATTGTGGCTCTATTATTAATGATTACTTACTATATTATGCTTCAAAACATAATCATGCTCAACCAGAGTGCAGAATAATGAACTAAGTTTCATACAGTTTAAGCTGACTATTTTCATATAAAACAAATGAATCAGTTAGCATTCTTATCACATGTATTGGTATTTCACAGGATAGAACTTTATGACCTGCTTGATTACTAAGTTTTCCCATCTCCAGCAGAATTTTAGAGATAAATTTTAAATGATAAGATAGACTGCAACGTAAAAACATGTAGGACACGGAATTATAGCAAGTGGAGTTATGATAATATGGTTGGTATGGCATCAAGTTTGCCTTCCAAAAAAGAACATTTTTTATTATTATTCCATTAACAGTAACTGAGGCATTTCAAGTGATCATAATTATGACAAGGTTGGTATGACATTAAGTATTTCCTCTTTAACTAGACCATTTTTTTTCCAACAGTAACTGAGACATTCCGAACATATCTGATACAGTACTATCAAGGTATTTAAAATGATCTTCTATCGTCAATTATCGCAGCCTGTTTAAGTTCATTTAGTTTATTCATTGTACAATCATGCTATATTATGTCCAGACCTCAGCGACGATTATTACTCAATAATTGTGCAAGCTAATAATTATTATAATTTTATACATAATGCTCATACATACTAGCACACACACAAACAAGATTGTACACACACATACATGCACACAAGCATGTACTTAAATTAACAATACATAAAGGGGGAAAGTCTGAATTGATGTTTGCAAAAATAACTTGCTATGAGTGAATGGGAATGGATTCATGTTAACTTGTTTGTCTCTTACTTAGATACTTCTCATAAAAATATCCAGTTAAATATGGAATGACATTATTATGGGGAAATTGAATAAAGGAGAGTTGATAAAGTTATACACATAGCCACATCTGGGCTATAACAGAGAATTCCACAAAGAATTCATAATTTCTAAAGCAAAAAATAATACTATATTATATACTACTACAAATTTACAACAAATAACACAATTAATGATGCACAAACATCATAATTCTGTATTCATGCAGGACACCCAGTGGTATCCAGCCAAAACAAAGATCTTATAGTTAAAATTTTGATGCACTTCAGACATGAATAAAATGTTACATATTACACATTTGGATTACTTACTAACTATAACTATATTGCTGAGTGGGTGGCTGAGAGTGTGGTGTGTGGAAAGAGTTAGTAATGTAACCAGTAACACAATTATTCATATCATTTGTGCATAATCTTTCACTCAAGAATACCTCATAAAACTCAGTATGTTCTTAAAAGTATGTCCCAAACCAGGATGAATGAAGTGAGTGCCACCTAGAAACTGTAGTTATGTAATTCTGCATGCACGAATGCCGTTTTACCAAACTTAAGATAACATTTCATTCAGTGAGTTTCAATATGAATGGCATTTAGGAGATTTTTGAGGTATATATTATTCTATGTCTACTTCACAAAGATATGTACTAAAATAAACCTAATCAGTGAATGCATGCTAGAACAGAAGCTTTAGGAGTTACATTTTAACTTCCGTAGGCTGCTAAGTACAAATTGCGGATTTCAACATAAGAAGATTCATTTTTTAGATCTTGGTTCTGTACTTCAAACATTAAATTAATACTTTTACTTCCGCATACTAGTTCACGTTTTTTTGGTTCTTTTAGCCTCAAATGCTTTAAAAATAAAGTAGTAGAGCTTCAATGTATTTTACCTACATTTAGTTCCCCTGATTTAGCTGACTACTATTTGAGCAATCAACTGTCTCTGCTTCAATTAATAAAGTATTGATGCAAGTATTGTTTTATAATTCAATACTTCAAGAATGTCAAGTACTGAATGGACTGAGTTAGCTAGGTAATACTGAATTAAAGTGGTTATGTAATTACAAACTAGCTAATTCATTTTTCTTGTCTTTTCTTTCTAATCTTTGTTCATCATAAGTTCATGTTTATGGTATAAACCATCGAGTGATTACAAATTATTTTTAGTCTCTTGCAGTCTCTTTGGTCTCTTCTAGTCTATTTAGTATCTGGTAGTCCCTTTCAGTCATTAGAGTGTCATTCCGTACTAGTTTTTTAAGTTCTTTAGTGTACTAGGATACTGTGGAGTAGTCAAACACTTCATCAAATTGTTGCTTCTCTCTTTGGCTCTGTATAATAGTCAATATAATAATACGAATGGTTAAAAAAACAGTATTTAAAAATGATTAAATTTGAGGTTAATTATTCAAAATAAATTAAGTTATGTATACATTCAACAGTCCTATTATAAGTCAGGGGAGGCTCAATAAGGGAATAAGTGGGGGTGGAAAAGAAGTTGTCCCTAGAAGGGAAATATTAGGGAATGTGGCATTATCCTTTCACAAAAGTAAGTACTATTTGTCTATGCTATTGCAACTACTTAATAAGAATTCTTCATGATTGCTCTAAACCATGTCAACGAACACACTTGCTTAGCGGTCAATGTTTTTAGAAGTTTGAGATCCTATTTTCTCTATCCAACAATTCTAATAAACTACTCTACTTTCCAGTGATCGATGTTGTACCTTGACTTACCTGAACCACATAATTATGATGCTACTTGTTACTATATATCAGTGAGAACTTCAATATGAGCTAAATTTAGAAGAGATTACTAATAAAAAAGGGTTTGGATCATTTCGTGTGAAGCTTATGTAGTATATAATGTAACATTCCAACGACATTTACTATCTTGGTAAGTTTACAAAACTGATGGTAGTATATCGGTGTACACATATTCATGCAACTCTTTACCCTCTCAACAATGAACTAAAAAAAGTACTTTTGCAATTTATTCTATCAACACACTGCTAGACTTTTACTTACCTTTTGTTTCTGTTTTTTATCATTACAAATGTAATACTAAAAAATATTACAGAAATTATTAATAGTACAAGTGAAAAGCAGAATACCACGGGGAGAATAATTAGTTGATAATTATTGTTATTAGCACACATATTATATTCAGTGGCTATGACAGAAGTTCCAATAGTTGTGCTGTTGTCAAAGTGATAAATATCTAGTGAAAAAATAAAATACTTTACTAATTAACAATTGATTACTTTAAATACAAAATTTTGCTAATTTTATAACATGATTATTAAATATGTCCTTACAGCAATTCATGCTATGTGAATATGTAAGGAATTTATAATATTAAAAGAAGTTGTTGGACACATTTTTTTGAGAGCAGGCAATGCTTATAGTTGATGAAATAAGAGCACCTACAGCAGCACAAACTTCCCAACACCGGAAAAAGAAGTTGAGCACTGCAACAAATCTGAACCAAGCTCGAAAATTTGTACACTCATTTGAGCAAATGCGATTCTAAATGGTAGCTAAACAATTGAATGAGTGTAGTCGTATAGCAGCACTCACAGTAGTCTGCCTTTTCTCTCGTTTTCTAAAAAACTAAGCCAAAATTCAAAATATATATAGATAAAACACAAAAATTGATATTAATAATATTTTACATTTTTGATGTAAAATTCTTACTTCGTGTAATCTTTATCTGCAAGGTATACATTCACAAAACTATTTATAATAATAATATAAAGCTTTCTAAGGGTGCAAACCCAGATGCGTAACTGCTTTCGTTTTAAAAGTTATATATTCAACTTATTTTCTGGCCAACTTAACTTGGGCAGACTATTGCATATGCTGGCATGATTGATGTAAATATTATGAGAATAGGTAGCTAGTTTTTGGAAAAATATAATTTGTTTTTATTGCAATAGCAATTTGAAGTAATCTTCTGTAGACTAGCTTTGGGACATTTTAAATGAATCTTTGAGTTTACTAAATACCCTCTTTGTTGATAATCCCATTTGAAGATTCCAATATCACTTACTGTAAGAAATAAAAAAACTTTCAGATTCAGCACTGTTGCACATCAGGATGCAGATAAACAACTCACATACAAAAAGTGGCTATACAAGGATTCAGATTAGCCATGTGTACAGGGATTTTTATAATTGTGAATGTGGTTGAGGTTACCTTTGAACTCTGTCCCTTCAGCATGTTTCAAGTGGATTAATTGCTAATAATGATTAACATTGTTAGCATAGCATACAAATTTGTGCACAATTCGCCAACCCCTACTATTTGCTCCTTTTCTTTATTCTATGAATATTTGAATATAGTCTTATAGGAAATACAATATAGCTAACATTTTTTCATAAGTAGCTATAGATAATTTACCCCTTGAAAAGAGGCCCCCATAATAAATCCTAGATTTTCCCCCGTAATATATATAGTAGCTACGTATTACATGAGTCAGAGTGTACACAATTCCAGAAGACATTGCAACTAATGTCCTTATTTATGGTTAGGGTTAAACAGTTATACTGTTTAATTATGTACATTAATTATTATGAATATATTAGAGTAGCAACAACCGAGTTTTATTCATGAATAATTGATTATCTAATCAGTTTTAGCAAAGCATCGCTACAAACTGAATGGGTAAAGTATAGGCACAAGATGAATTGGTGAATATAGAACGGTTGATTCTATATGATAGAAGGACACAAAACCTGATTCTATCTGATAGGAGAGAGAGACTCAGTAGAAGAAAAGAGAAGATAAGAGGAGATATAAGTAAAGTGATGTGTGGATGAATACATATGTCTGTCTGTCTGTCACGCTCAGATTTTGGAGATTACTGACAATTAACAGTTGATTTAGGTATGAACTTACTCAGGTTGAAGATTTAACGAAGCTTTTAACTCCACGTAAGTACCAGCTTTTATGGGCAAGACCCCTTGTGTCATGTCATAATCATGTGAGCCAAATAATTTTGGCAGCTATTGGTGTAGTTTACTTTATGTTCAGGGAAGTTAACGGAGTTGAATGAAGTGAAGTTTCACTTGAAAATGTATATGGGTAAGTGTTTCTGGCTAGTTTAGCTTTTTCTCATATGAAGACAGAGTTTCCATGTACCATTTTCATTGGTTGAGCTATTTTGATGCCTCATTTAAAATAATTAACATAATTCTTGTTCTTTTGCTAGATAGTGTTTAATAGATCTGTAAAATCCTATGTGATCAGGTATTGTAGACATATTATTATATTTAGAGAGAATCACTGACCAAAAAACACAAAAAAAAACACACACAAAAAAAACAACACAAAAAAGTTAAAACACCAAACGTTTCAGCTACGGACTGTAGCCTTCATCAGTGGTAATGATTCAAAAATAAAATAAATAGTTACTATGAGTGTTTAATAGAGCTGAGGGTTGCACCTTTTGTGCTTTGTTACCCTAGTAGTTATAGCAACCAGTCTTGCTTACCAGTTTTCAGGGTTTATACAACTACCTTACTCTAGTGGAGCCTAACATACCAGGTTAGAGCAGCTGCTAAAATATCAACAGCTGTTGAGTGTGAGACTGCAGCAAGGGGTACTACTCTACAGTATAAAGGAAAAATGTGAAGGTCTTGGAAGTCTGAGAGTTGTCATATCTCAGTGGTTAGAGCACTGGTGGCTGAAGCCAGTGGGCCTGGGTTTGATCTGGTGACAACCAAGATTTTTCATTTTTTTTCCTTTGCTTTTTTCCAGACCCATTTAGGTGAGAAAGTTTCTATCAAGTAATTGTTTATATAATATTATCTTCATAAAATATCTATATAAGATATTTCATGAAGATCCATTTCTTTACAAATATGGATAATGTGAGATCTAAGGAGAGAATTTGAAATTATTATTTTTATTTTTTAAATAAAATTTTATATCTAATACTGTAACAACACATAACATCATTAGTCTCTTGGCAATGAAGGAGAAAAGGTCATCCACCAAGAGAGTTGAAAAATGATTTTGGGTAGTGAAACACTGCCCTGGCAGCATGCTTTTATTGATTTAAATACCTGTGCCAGAGTGGCTCTTAGCTCCTGCAAACTGCAGTTTGTCTTAAATAGAGTCCTATTAGATTTAACTTATGTGTGTTTTTTTAATAGTCAAGAGGCTTTTCTTTCCTTTGGTTTGTAAGCACAGTGCAATCATTGCTACTGTAAGCAGAAAGTTATCATGATGTTGTGATTAATAATATACTACATATCTTGAGTTCATTTTAATATTAAAACAGACATACTGTGGGATTTTCCCCTCACTCTTTTCTATTACTAGGTACTTATTCACAAAAATTACCTGAACTTTCACTTGACCATATCCATTCATAGTATTAAGTATCAGAATTTTGTATTACATTAATCACATGAATGTTTTCCCCCTCTACTAAATGCATTTTGGGAATATTAATATTCATAGATCGTGTTGTTTCCGTAACTTCTGTAATATTGATTCTTGCAAATAGATCGTTGTTACATAGAAAAATTAAGTCGATATTGTGATGTTCATTTGGAGACTGAAGCTCCAGAGGTATTCCATTATCAATATCCTGACTGAAATTATTATTATTTATAACAGCTGCTATGAAACATGCAGGAGATATTTCCCACTCAAAAGTTAAAATTGATGAGTTTAATACTATGTTAAGTCCCAAAATTCTGAAGTTTTCTCCAATAATTAAACAATCTGTAAAAAGAGTTAAACAATGGTGAGTTTGCACCTTATGCTGAGACTTAAATTCATTAAATTTAGTATTATAAGAAACTCTAACAAAATTGTATTTAAACACGGGTAAATTAACAAATTACAATAGTGCACTCTTACCTATATTTTTTACAAGTAACATCACTCGGTTGCACAATACATTAACTGACGTAACATTTTCAAACAATGTAAACTCTAATTGAGAGTGTACGTGTGAAGAATGAATAGATATAAGACGAGTTGACACCATCATATTGTTATTACTCAACAGCGGATCTGTAGTATTAATACTATAATTCCTTAGATCCAACTATATAGTCTCTCATAATAGTACCATTCCAGTTCCAATTAATATAGGCCGTTCCATCTTCTGTGCAAGACAAAGTGTTTTTATCACCAGGACACAATTCTAACATAGGAGGTGGTGGATTTAATGTAGTTTCTAAAAGATGATGATAATAATAAAGCATAATAATAACATAAGAACAACACAATACTAAAGATGATTATCTACTTCATTTTATCTGGACAGTAGCTAATTTTCTAGTTATGGTAGCTTGAAGAGAGGAAAGCATTCATAAGCACAAAAGATAATATTCAATCAGTGCAACAGCCTACCCTACTACTTCCAACATTTAGAAGATTGCTGAATTATGCAGGATTGCTATAAATACTTTGTCAATAAATTTTCAGCAATAGCTATATCCTTAGCATAATATTTTCATCAGACATAATACGGTCAGTATAGTAGCAAGTTAGTTACTCTCTTACGAAATTGAGCGCACGCACCACCCCAGATCCGAAGAAGAAACACAACACAAGTAGTATATCTTTCCATTGCGTCAAACTTATCTAATCTAAGCTGTAGAACTCATACACGTAATCCTTTACCTCCAGTTTCAACAGATCCTCTGTATAGTATGTAATAGTATTGAAATTCAATTATTTTGTTACAAAAAATGATTAGATTGATATTTATAACATTACCCCACAATTGCACTACAGTCGAGCCTCCGAATAGTGGACAAAATGGGAACAGGACTTTTGTCCATTGTAGGGAAGCTGTCCCTTATCGGAAGCAATTACTTTTGGGGCAGTTTTCTCTTCTATTTTATGATTCTGTGGGCAGTCATGCTGTCTCTATACTATTTAGAATAATTATATCATGTGAGATAACTAACATAGTAACTTTGTTGAGTGGACATGTGAAATGAGCATAAAAATACTAAATGTTTTTAATTGTGACACTAACCGGGCTAGTTTTTTCTACAAAAGTCACGCAAATCAGTCTGCTTTAATGATGAATAAGTCAAGGTTACTATGTTATCTATAGTTGTGCCCAGTTCTATTGTTTCTTTGGTGTGACCTCGATGCTCCAAGAAATGTGAAACATCCTCCAACACATTGATGGCTTCTTTGTTTGTCTTCAACTTGGGGGAAGGTGGAGGAGAAGGAGCAGAAGTCTCATCTTCAATACAGCTTAATATTAACTGATCAAGTTGAATTTGAGCCTTTTATCCAACAGCTATTGTCTGTCGTCTGAAATTGAAGATAACTGTTATTCAGATGCTACCTATACATTATTCTTATTGAACTTTCAGTTGGTACACAGGCTCCAATCCAGTATTGGGCAAATTTCTGTCATTGGATATGTCCATTTAGGGAGATTTTAATGTTTAGTATAATTATTATATATTATAATATACATGTACTAAACAGAATTTGTTAAGGTTACAAACTACAAACATTATTTTCACTTTAATTTATACAGATAAGCTATTGAATTTAGATACTCTCCTCATACAATTGCGTGAAGTAGCTTGTAAGTGGGAGAGTTTGGGCAAGTATCTCAATTTCTCCATTGAAGAGATACAATTAATGAAAGCTAAAGCAACAAATGATTTTGATTGTCTCATTGAGCTATGTGACAATTGGATAAGAAGTCAAAAAGTGCCCACCTGGAACAAAGTTGCTGATGCTTTGAAGAATATTGGTGAACATGAGTTACATGATGAATTCTTAAATATATATACAACAGGTAATTTTAACTGCTCTTTATAACTCTATTATTCCTTAATCTAAATAAGTAAATGCTTAGTTAATATGAATTCAGAAAAAAGCATAGTATTGATTTTAAGTTAACTGGCATTTCTCAGAAAAAATACAATAATTATATTTATAAATGATAATACTTAGCTGATAGATTGAAACTTTTTCACCTAAAGGGGTCTGGAAGAAAGCAAAGGAAAAATGTGAAAAAATCTTTACTAATCACATTTTTCCTTTGCTTTTTTCCAGACCCCTTTACGTGGGAAAGTTTCAATCTAGTTTTTATGAAGGGTCAGAACTTGATAATTACTTTGCTTATATATGAAGTATTGCCATTCATAAAACTATTAACAATAATGTCATTATTTTGCTAGTAGCTATCTTACTTCTCCTTAACTGGGATTACAGGCACTAGCGATAGTACTTATTACTTGTGATACATCACTAATGCTACTAGAATGGCCAGGGGTAGCCATTTCTTTAAACTTTATTTGAGCTACCCTACTACAAAATAACACTACAGCTGTGTGCAGCAAATATGGCTATCATGTCATCAGCACAAAGTGACCATAATATTATGCTATAAATCAGTTACTAAAGTAAGCTCCACCTTAATAAAGTAGGTCCTTTACTTATACAAAGAAAAATTGTAACGCAGAGAGTAAAATTAATCTTTTTATAAAATCTATATACTGTTAAAAACATTTCAATGACATGACCTAGCTACTATCAATACAACTATAATTACAATAAATACAAAATGCACAATTCAAAGGAATTCAAAATGAAAAGTTCAAAAATGCTGAGGAGGTATTGGAGGAGAATTATCTACAGCTAAATCCATTTCACTGTCTTGTACTTCCACTTTCTTTTCTGGTAAAACTCCTAATATGACAAATTAAAAGATAAAGATAAGTTTCACTAATTTTACGTGATCAAATTTGCAGCATATCATTTGGAGAAATGCAAGCTAGCTTAAAATAAATACATTGACTTTAGGCTGAAATTCCTATGAATTAAACCTTTACTTATTGAGATAAAGGAATAATAGGGTTATCATAAAGAACAATTAAAATTACCTGTTTTATATATATTTAGTAATTCATCATGTAACTCATGTTCACCAATATTCTTCAATGCATCAGCAACTTTCTTCCAGGTGGGCACTGTTTGATTTCTTATCCAATTGTCACATAGCTCAATGAGACAATCAAAATCATTTGTTGCTTTAGCTTTCATTAATTGCATATCTAAGCTGGAAAAATTGAGAAACATGCCCAAACTCTCCCACTTAGAAGCTACTTCACGCAATTGTATGAGGAGAGTGTCTAAATTCAATAGCTTATCTGTATACAAAAAAGTCAAACTGAGTATCTAGTAATGGATTAACAAAGCAATAAGAATACAACTAGAGAGAACTGCACAAACTAACAACAAAATCAGGGGGTGATGGAAGTGTGGGAGCCAGGGGGATAAAGTCTCCACAGATTTATGATTCATGGGTTACAAATCAAGCCTCAAATCCGCTACAGTTTACACATATGTCGTCTAAATTATTCGTAACCCATTAAAGGGCACTCCCAAGTAATAGACAATAGAGTATTTCCCAGAATTATCAATTCCAGTTTGATATAGCAATCGTATCTTTACCTGCAGAATGTAGGGTATCTTCTTCAGCGCTGACGTTCAAAGATGAAATTTTAAGTGCAGAATATGGTTTCTGTGTTATTTTCTTCTAAAAATCAAATTTATAATTGATTGAGGAAAATATTATTCATGAAAATGCTCTTATTTGGTATATTATGTATGATGCTATTAACAAAATGCATGCAATCTTTCATGCTGCCTCTTACAGATTTTTTGTCTTCTTGAGTGTGTTCAGACTGAAATCTTACGGTGGCATATTCATCATCATTTTTAACCTAAAAACAATATTATTAGATTAAACCTAATTAGCTAAAATTAAGGTGTAAAATTTAAACGGGTGAATTAGGAGACATTGTACTGCTTTTGGGTGACCGTTAAAAAATATAACACAAGGGATGGAATTTCTATATGTAACCTCTTCAAATGGTAATGAGGGTGAATCAGACTAATTTAGGAAACATGAAGAAATAAAAAGTAGAAGCATTACCATGGCACATAGAGATACAATTTCTCTGAAGTAAGTGAGTAAAGATTAGAGTATTTAAGATAAAGGAAGCTCATAGTTATAACACTTCTTGTAATTTTAAAAAATCTCTGCAATTTTCAAGCCAGAAAATGAGTTCATGGCCCTAACTACTAGCCAAAGGCTCTATTTTATTTTAACTATTTTAACACATGGCTTATTATTTTATTGAATGATTAGAAATTTGGACACATAATGTTCGCTCAATATTTACACAAGTGCCACAGGAGTGTAAATAGGGTGAATCAAATGAGGGATTAGTCTGTATCCCATAAATAATAAATTTATTGTGTACTGCTCATACTACATGAATACGAACACTTGTATAACAACCTAGGGGGATGTAATAACCTACTATGATGACTATGAACACAAGTGGCAGGGGAAAATTGCTATTTCTAACTGGTAACAGGTATTTAGTACTTATACTAGCCAAAGATAATAATTATTTCTGCAGTAAACAAATCAATATGTTGAATTATATTTTTGTCAAAGAAATCACCTCACTCTGATTCTACCATTATTCATACTTTTCTTTCCTCAGCTAAATAGAATGGCACAAGAATTTTGCCTCAATATTGCTCAATTGAATAAATCCAGCGATGTCATTGATCATTGTCAATCATATTTTATTGAAGTGTTCCATTGCTATGGCAATTGAAAATAATACTATTCATTTGACTTCGGTATGGTATTGATAGGAAGAAGTACTGCAATAGAAGCACATAAGTTTATTGAGTGTAAACTCAGACTTTGGCAGAAGTTCTTCTAGACATATTATATGGTTCATATTTATGTGATACATATTTTTTTCACAAAATTATAATATAGCTATACTTAATCGGTCAAAAATTATTTCGTAAATTCTTCTGATCGTCATAGTTTCAAGAACATTCTCTTTATTCAATGCTGTAGGTTTAAGTGTAACTACACACCAAGGTGAATATAATATAGACTCATGATATTATTCTGTTGTATGAAATTAATAAATATACTAGCACAGAAAACTGAGGATTCAGATTAACACAAGAAATTTCACTCAGTTTAACTTAGTGAAATTTTCTCAAGTCATTCATGCTATCAATCCCTGAATAACACAATATTGAGTTATATTCTCCATATAACATGATATTCCCTTACTTATTAATGTTACTGGCTATAATATAATAAAGGCTATAATTTACTTACGCCACCATCTTTATTTAATGAACTAATTGTATTATATTCATCCTGCCCTGGAACATTATGCAGATGATGATGAAGTCCACTATTTAATGTACTGTATTCGTCACACTATAGGAAATAGATACATTTCAACATAAAAAATAGCTGAATAATTATAGCAAAAAATCACTTCTAATAATTTTTTTTTTTCATTTTTCTGTTTTAATTAGTTGGTAAGTGTATAATTTGTACGGCATTGTCAAGCAGCCAGTTCTAACTTGTTTTTAATAGCAGTGCTAATACAGAGAGGGCACACATTCAGCGAACAATTTAATTGTGTATAATTAAAACAAATTGCAGATGATATTTAAGGCATTTTTGTTTTGCATGTACCGGCATATAAGTCTGCATATTTATCATAACTAGAGGGGTAATGACCATTCTTGTCACCAAACTGCCAGAAACTGAATGTTATGATAGGAGCTGAACAATACAATGACATTTGTTTGCGACATCTTAGCCTACTAGTAACAAATTCAGAATTGTATTCACATGTAAGTTCACTAGCTTTGCTTACTTTGTTAATATTAATTTATGATTATGTTGAACTTGAAGGTTCATTATCAAACATACAATGTTTTTAGGCAATAATTATTGAAATACCTGTTCATTATGAGCAGTTGCAGGATAAAACTTGACGTGATCATATTCAGATTCATTCTAAAAAATATGAATGATTATGATTCATGATTATTTAAAAAAACAATAGAGAGAATACCTGAGGGCTATCTTCTGTATTCATTGCTCTAAATAGATAAATACAATACTTGATATTAATATTAATTTACATTTGATGTAAAATTCTTACTTCGTGTAATCTTTATCTGCAAGGTATGGTATACATTCATAAAACTTTATATAAAATAATATGAAAGCAGTAAACTTACCTTTGGTTTTCATCTTGTATTTTATTAAAATAAAAACAACTGTGAATGCAGCAATCAATATAAATAATAGTCCTATGAAAACTGAACTTATTAAAATGATAGTAATATCAATGCCATGTCCTGGAGTAGAGTTATTCATTAATTCTGTAAATAAAAACAACATTAAGATATGCAATACTTTTATGATTTTAGCTAATTGCATACCAGTCTGAGTAGTTGCATTGTCTTCATGATTTGTAGGAGTACTCGCCAGTGAAGTATCTGTTGGGTCTATATGTTTTATTATTGGCATAATACGGTCAAATAATGAAGCAGCAAAAGTGAGAACCCAGTATACTGCTACACAATACCTAGCTATTTTATTTAAATTCAGTCTTCATTTTTACTTCATAATATGAAATCACTAGAGTTCAGCACATTTTAAAGTTTTGTTTAAGAGTCTTGAATAATCTGATAATTACTCTCATAAAGCCCCCGTTTGAATCTAAGAAGTTGCTTTTGCTTCTTTTAGAATTCATTTCTGTATGTAACCAAAAATTGCATTAACTAAGCTGGGTAGTGAAGATTCTTCACACACACACATACATACCAATATATCCATGGGAATATTTAGAGTGAGCTTGACTGGTGTCGTATGAGCCCCCTTTTTTCAAGATGAGCCCACATTTTAGGCTACTATATATCTTACCTGTAACTGGAAATAAAATTATAATAGCTATCACTATTTGTTCGTCGTTGTTTTCCTTGTACTCCAACAATAATTGCATTCTTGTTTTGAATGCACCTCTACATTATTGATGTGCTGAGTCACAATTTGTACTAATTGTGTCCTTATGCAATATGGCGAACTATTTTTTAGTATACCAAAGCATAACAAGTTATTAACTCTGAACAGAATTTAGTTGCTCTTGTTTCTTGCTTCTTCGCTTCATGGCTGAATTTGGCAATTATATAAATCTACTTTGATTACTAGCTAAAATGTATGAATTAGTTTCATTTTTTTCATGATTAAGTGTACCTATTTACTAAGGGGTTGGCAAAATATGCTGGCATTATTTTGTGCATAACAAGTGATTTCATAAATACACTCTGTTCAAGGGAGCTTTCAGTCAGAATACTCAGAAGCTGCCCTACTAGTAGATGCAAGCAATGCCTTCATCTCCTAAACCGCATGTTGACACTCCATAACACCAGAATGACTAGCCCAGTGGTTGCCAACATCCGAACAAACTACTACAAGGCACAAACTGAGTTATTTATGGAGGATGACGACATGATACTCTATTCTCAGGAAGGTACAACCCAAGGAGATCCACTGGGGATGCCAATGTACGCACTCGCAATAGTCCCACTCATTAACAATCTCCAAGCTCCTGTGAACCAAATCATGTATTCAGATGATGCACCTGCCCCGGGGAAAATCAATAACCTCAGATCATGGTGGAACAAAGTTGCCTCGAGTGGTGCATACGCATCCAAGACTTGGTTAGTGGTAAAGGAAGGATTTATGTTGTGAACCAAGACTGCACTTGCTGACACAACAGTTCAGATCATATGTGAAGGAAGACCACATTTAGGAGCTCCACTTGGAACATCATAATACACCAAAAAATATGTCTCTCAAAAAGTCCTGTAATTGTCACAAAATCTCAAATTGCTTTCCGCAATTGCTTCAACCCAGCCACATGCCCCATCTTTCCCCTACACCCACGCACTGCACAGCAAGTAGTCTTAATTCTATCAAACATTGACCTGAACCACAGATCGCTGGATGAAATCATAAAGAATGTACTTATACCAAGTCTAACAGCCCAACCATCGCCATGTAAAACAGAATTACAACTATTTACACTTTCAGCAAGACTAGGGGACATTGGGATAGTGATGCCTACAGAAAACTCCAGCGAGAATTTCCACACCTGTTTGGAGGTGCACTACTAAGACTCCTGGATCAATCAAATGACAACACATATCCCTACAAAACATTTGCGGGAGAAATGACTGCTAAAGCAGAAGTAAGAAGGAGACGACAGGAGGAAGTTACAGCCAAGGCTAACAATTTATGGCAAATTCTCACAACCCCTCAACAGAAAGCTATGAACTTGGCTAGAGAAAAAGGTGCATCATGCTAGTTAACATCTGTGCCTATGAAGGAACATTGTTTTACATTGTGGAATTATCTTTACTGTGGAACACATGTAGTTCCCATTATCATGCACAACAAAATTAGAGACATCACCGCTACACTCCTGACAGAGGTGGTCTGCAATGGTGTTTGCGTGGAACCCGAACAGCAGGAAGTGACTAAAGTAAAACAGACAGGAAGAGCAGCCACATAAACAATTGCGGCCAGACTGGACATAGCTGTGAATGGTTTTTGGAGGAGCAGATTCGAGAAAACCTATCTAGATGTGAGTGTTTTCACAGGGTGAAAAGTGTCCATTTACAACCATAACAAAATCCGTAAACTGTCTTGGTAATTAGAGTTAACAAAAAATTTACAAGGCTGAAGAGGTTAATAAACTTGTTATCAACACATTATACACTAATTTACGATTTTGTTATGGTTGTCAATGGACACTTTTCAGGCAGTGTTTTAACCCACACGATGCCTCCAACAGCAGCACCACAATAGCCAACTACTACGTAAAACTTGAGAGAGAAGAAGAAGGCCTATGAAGAAAGAGTACGAGATTTTGCGTACGCCTCTTTTACTCCAAAAGTAATGTCGGCCTGTGGAGGACTTGCAAAACAAGCAATGAGCTTCTACAAAATTCTTGCCTCCAAGTTAGCCACAAAGTGGGACCAGCCTTATAGCCTTACTATGAACTTGCTTAGGTGTATCATTTTCTTTGCCCTTCTCCGTTCTTCAATCCAGTTCATTTTCTCATAGGAGTCACGCATTCAGAAGTCCATCCATAGACCTCGTCACAACAGAGATAAGAATAGACACTCATTAAAAGCAAGAGTCATCAAGAATAACCATTTTGCCCCTAATCACTTATCATGTTTGTTTTTTTTTTGTTTTTTTTTAAAGTTTTTTACTTCACTTTACTCTGCCTCGGGCGACTGGGCGCTTCATTTCCTTCTCATTTATGAGTAGAAAGGGTATTGAATCGTGATGTATTTTGAGTGGGAAAGCTGTGTTTTTTTCTATTACCATAGACTTTTGTATTGAGGTTTGGAATAGCACTTTCTCTCCGGCTTTGGCGCAAGCTTTCTAAGGGTGCAAGCCCTGGATGTGTAACAGTTTCCGTTTAAAAGTTATTCAGCTTTTTTTCTGGCCAACTCAACTTGGACAGACTATTGTATATGGTAGCATGATTGGTGTAATTATGAGCACAATGAGGTTACGAGTTTTTGGAAAAACATATGATTTGTTTGTATTTTACTTTAGCAATAGCAATTAGATGTAATCTGTAGTCTAGCTTTGGGACTTTATAAATGAATCTTTGAGTTTACTAAATACCCTCTGTTGATTTTTCTATTTGAAGATTCCAATCTTGAGGTGTTTACCATGAGGCACTGTCTGCACTCCCCACTTTGAGCTATTATAACTTCCACACTAATACATATTATACCACGTGAGCATAACAATAGCTTATATCCTTTAGTTTCTTCATTTCAAATATGTTGTAGTAATGACTAACTATGGAGACAATATAAAGCTTTAAGCTTAGGTGTCCAGGCAGTGCCTCGTATTTAATACCAAAACTTAGTTATCCAAACACCCCACTGTAAGAAATATAATACTTTCAGATTCAGCACTGTTGCCCATGAGGATGCAGATCAACAACTCACATACAAAAAGTGGCCACACCAGGATTGAGATTAGTCATGTGTACAGGGATTCTTATAGTTGTGATTGTGGTTGAGGTTACCTTTGAACTCTGTCCCTTCAGCATGTTTCAAGTAGATTAATTGCTAAAATGATTAGCATTGCTAGCATAGCATACAAATTTGTGCACAATTCGCCAACCCCTACTATTCACTCCTTTTCTTTATTCTATGAATATTTGAATATTATAGTCTTATAGGAAATACAATAATAGTTAACATTTTTCCTTACCTAACTATAAATATTTTACCCCTTGAAAATAGGTCCCCCTCAATAAATCCTAGTTCCGCCCCTGTAATATACATAGTACTTATTACATGAGTCGGAGTATACACAACTCCAGAAGACATTGCAGCTAGTGTCCTTATTAGGATTGGGGTTAAACAGTTATACAGTCAAAATGTGTACATCAATTATTATGAATATAATAGAGTAGCAACGATCAAGTTTTATTCACGAATAATTCATTAGCTAATCAGTGTTGGCAAATACAAACTGAATGGGTAAAGTATAGACACAAGATGAATTGGTAAAGCATTATTGCCTTCAATAGAAAGACACAAAACCTGATTCTATAAGATAGAAGGATAGAGAGACTCAGTAGAAGAAAAGAGAAGACAAGAGGAGATATGAGTAAAAGTGATGTGTGGATGAATACACATGGGTCAAGAAAAGTTGATATAATTATACCAAATGGTACAGGATAATAATAATTTTCAACAGTTAGTACATCAAGCACCACTGAAGATTATACCAAGAAACTAATTGCATTGGTCAAGCCATAAGCCATGCCCACAATAAGGTGTGACTTAAAAAAATGCTTTTTTACTTATTAAAGCTTTATATGAAAGTGTAATCCAATAATAATAAGTAATATTGTTTATAATATTATTCTCTTCATAAAAATCTATATTATTTTTATATTTTTTGAAATTTTTTTGATAGCTAGCACTGTAACAACACACAACATCATCAGTCTCCTGGCAATGAAGGAGAAATAGCCTTCTATCAAGAGAGTTGAAAAATTATTTGGATAGCGAAACTCTGCTCCTGGTTACACACTTTATCGATTTATATACAACAATAGACTGTGCCAGAGTGGTTCATAGTTCCTGCAAACTGTAGTTAGTCTTAACAATAGTCCTATTAGATTTAACTAGTTTTTGTTTTTTAGTAGTCAAGAGTATCACTTTCCCCTGGTCTGTAAACACATTGTAATTACAGTTATTGTAAGTAGATTACCATATTATGGCAGCTAACTAGTATGTTCCCATACAACAAAAACTTTGCCCTCTTCCACAATTTGATTTTAGGTGTCATTTTGAAGGTCTTTTTCTATGCAATAGTTGAAGGTGAACAAATACTCCATGACACTATGAGAGAAGGCTTTTGAGTCCAAAAAAATGTTTGTTTGTTTTTCACTGGACCTGTGGTGAAATAACCACACCTTTAGAACAAACTTGCACATAACAGAATCACACACAAACCTACACATTCACTCAGTTGCACACATTTCCATTCAATTTACTAATTTGGCTATTTGCACTTATGTTACGCAGTTCTGGTCATCGTATTGCAACATACACTAAGTGCTGTGTCCAACAACTCGAGCCTGCCAGAACTCTGGTGGCACCTTCCTTCTACTCGTCTCTGGTCATCCCCCAGTTAACCTACCACAGGACCTACTCTTTTAAGTTCAAAGAAATTTACCATGATGTTGTGCTTGGTAATATACTACATATCTTGAGTTCATTTTAATACTAAATCAGACATTATTGTGGGATTTTCCCCTCATTTTTCACTATTTAATTATTGGTACATGTTTGCAAATTACCTGAACTTTTCTGTGGCCAAATCCATTCATAGTATTGAGTATCTGAATTTTGTTGTGCACTTATTATGTGAATGTTCTCCCCTTCTGCTAAATGCATTTTTGCAATATTTATTGTCATAAACCTTGTAGAATTGGAAACTTCTGTAATATTGATTCTTGCAAATAGATCGTTGTTACATGGAAGCATTAAGTCAATGTTGTGATGTTCATTTGGTGACTCAAGCTCCAGAGGTCTTCCATTATCAATATCTCGACTGAAATTATTATTACTTATAATAGCTGAGATGAAACATGCAGGAAATACTTCCCATTCAAAAGTTAAAATTGATGAGTTTAATAATACATGAAGTCCCGAAATTCTGAAATTTTCTCCAATAGTTAAGCATTCTGTATAATAAAGTTAAAAAATTGTGAGCTTACACCTTATGTTGAGACAGTTAAGTTTGTTCATGAAATTGAAAATTCTAAGAAACTCTTACAAAAATCAAGGATAGAGTAACAAAATAAATAGTGCACTCTTACCTCTATTTTTGATAGTTATTATCACTCGGTTACACCATACATCAACTAACGTAACATTTTCAAATAATGTAAACTCTAATTGAGAGTGTACATGTGAAGAATCAATAGATAAAAGACGAGTTGACACCATCACATTGTTATTACTCAACAGAAGATCTGTGGTATTAATATTGTTATCTACTCCAGCTATATATTCTCTCATAGTAACATCATTCCAGTTCCAAAGAATACTTGGAGTTTCACTTTCTGTGCAAGACAAAGTGTAATTTTCACCAGGACACACTTCTAACGTAGGAGGTGGTGGATTTAGTGTAGTTTCTAAAAGATGATGATAAAGGATGATAAAAAATATATCATAATAAAGGACAACACAACACTAAAGATGTTTTTAATCTGGACCATACCTAACTTTCTATTTATGGTAGCTTGAAGAGAGGAAAGCATTCATAAGCACAAATGAAAATATTCAATCTGTGCAACAGCCTACCCTACTTCCAACATTTAGAAGATTGCTGAATTATGCAGGATTTTTTTATAAGAGCTATATACTTTGTCACTGAATTTACAGCAATATTATATCCTTATCATAATATTTTCATCAGACATAGCTAATATCATCAGCATTGTAGTAAGCTAGTCACTCTCTTACGAAATTGAGCGCGTGTATCACCCAAGATCCGAAGAAGAAACACAACACAAATAGTATATCTTTCCATCGCGTCACTAAGTATCTAATCCGAGCGGTAGAACTCTACACGTAATCCTTTACCTCCGGTTTCAACGGAAATGAATATCAAATGGATACGAGCGGAATTCACAATGTTGTAGAAGAACAATGCAGTATCAAAACAAGTGGATACAATTTGTAGAAAGGGGAGGAGCAAGTCTTGCACAGCGAGACATTTTACCAAACCTCTATTTTTGGGTAAAGGGTCTCTGGTTACCAGACTAGAGATAGGAGCTTTGGAGTGCCCAATATAGCTACTAAAATTGAAGAAGAAAAGTAAATCAATTTGGGCAATTTGAGGAAGGGTCGTAGTTGGCATCCCTAAACTAAGGCCTTACTTTTTAAAGTAGCTATTCATCTTCTTTGTAAAGTTAATGCCTTCTTTATAAAGAAGGAGCTTACTTTAGTAACTGATTTCTAGCATAATACTTTGGTAAGTTTGTGATCAAGTGTTATTATATGTGTGGATGACATAATATTGGTATATGTACTGCATGCAGCTATTGTGTTATTTTTGTAATAGGATAGCTCTAAGAGAGTATAAAGAAATGGCTACACCTGGCCATTCTAGTAGCATTAGTGATGTAGCACAAGTATTAAGTACTATTTCTAGTGCACTATAATCCTAGGTCCCTACTGCCACTCTCAGGAATTTCATGTAGGGAATCTGCAGAGTCAGTCTTTAATTTCCAACGTTTCTAGAGGCTACTACATGTAACAATGGTATCCAGAAAAGCTGGTGTATAATTCTCTTCAATTTCAAACATAAAATTTTATTGTTCTTTCAATTGTATTTAGATGTTGATGAAATGAAAGGGCTAGATTTTTAGTCAATGCAGTAAAGATATCATCAGCATATCTCTTCCAAGAAGGGGGTGGTGAATGAAAACTAGAAATTGCCCTCTCCTCGATATACTCCATTGCTAGATTAGCTGCTGTTACAGAATCTGGGTATCCCATTGCTGTACCAAACACTTTCTGATATAATTCGGCATCATTATGACAAATATGTTGCATCCTGACAGCTTCTTCTGCTATTTTCCTGCAGTTTTCACCGAAATTGAAAATGGAAAGATATTAGATCTTCTCGATAATGTGGATATACTCTGTCTCCATTATATCCACTTACCTCATATTAATCGATGTCTTCATGATTGCCAAGAGAGCTGGAACAGGTACTCCGTGTCTATTGAAGGCTGCATGTCACCCCAACAGGTGTTTTATGAAGGTTGGAGACATTTCAGCCATTAAGTGTGACAACTGATTATGATAAATCTCTTTGTATTTCAAATGTTTGATAAACTTTTGAGTGGTATGTAGACTGTATTTTTTTCACTACCATATCATGTGTACTACCCTATCACCTTTTTCTTGTTTAAAATCAATCTATATTATTTATGAACTTATAATTAGCTACAGCTATTATCAGCACAATTAACTTTTCGATTGTTAACCAGCCTTAGAGTGATGTTTGATAAACTAACTTTTGCAGTAACCATTAAAATGGAAACATTTTCTGTGACTAGTACTATAATACAAAAATATAAATGAAAAGGTTAATACTTATATGCATCATTCGTGTTGTCGGGCCCTCTGCATCTTGGCAAGGTCCACCCAACAATGCTAAACCAATTCCAACGTCAGTTTATATATCCTAATAAATATAATGGAGAGAGAGTGTCAGAGTGTCTCAATCAGTGTCTATGACTGTCCCTGGTCAGCCCTTTTATAGACTGCTAATGGGATCACAAGAAAGGAAAATAGAATGTAAAACTGACCAATCACAAAGAGGATAATGAAGTATTAAACTAATTATTCAAATGAGAGAGCAAACATTCAAACAAATTGTAACAAGTAACCTAGGCAACACAAAAATGATACATAAAATTGAGCTGCTACTACAACTGCTGAAACTAACACACAAAGAATATACAAACATACATATAGAATAAATGTCTGGCAATAAGTTAATACTGTTATGGGGTGTGGTCCACATAACTGTACATTAGTGAGTCTACTCAATTATAGTATTTTTCTCTGCTGAATTCCATATGCTGAATTGGCTACAGTAGATATTACTTCTTTGTCTAAATTGATTTGCTCATATAATGGAACATCTTGATGTATATGATCATTTGCCTTCACCTTCTCCTCATTTTGGTTGTAGTTGCTATAGTGTGTATAAAAACTATTATAAATATTGACTTCAAAAATAATGTTGATTCAATAATATCATTATTAGATATCAATAACAATAATTACTTTTATGTAGTATACATTCATAAAACTAGAACAATAAGAGTGCTAACCCTCAGCGTTGGTTAAAAATGCATTAATTTGAAAAAAAAAACAATAACTCACTATTGACGAATAACCAAGTTCTTAATTTTTTAACTTGTGACAGTATTAGTTTTATTCTATTTATGAATATAAATTTAACTTGTCTAATTAGGGCATTTTGAATATGCCTGTTATCTCCCTTATACACACCTGGGACTTGTCCATCTTTTAAAGCTGTTTTACGAGCAGCAATATGGTTTTTACGACTTTCTGAGGACTTCATGGCATTCTTTGGCTTAAGTATTAACCTTGTCTTGGTAGAAAAAATATAGCCACAAGAACATTTGGACTTTCTGACATGCACCCTACACAAACACTTAGGACACATTTTTTGGGGAGCAGGCAATGCTTATAGTTGGTGATATAATAGCACCTACAGCAGCACAAACTTCCCAACACCGGAAAAAAGAAGTTGAGCATTGCAACAAATCTGAACGTGGCTTAGTAAAATGTGTACGCTCATTTGAGCACGTGTGATTCTAAATGGTAGCTAAACAATTGAATGAGTGTAGTCGTATAGCGGCACTCGCAGTAGTCTGCCTTTTCTCTCGTTTTCTCAAAAACTAAGCCAAAATTCAAAATATATAATATAAAACACAAAAATTTATATTAATAATATTTTACATTTGATATAAAATTCTTACTTCGTGTAATCTTTATCTGCAAGGTATACATAGCTACATAAAACTTTTTATAAAAATAATAATAAAGCTGTAACTTACCTTTTGTTTGAATTTTATATTTTATTGTAATAAAAACAACTGTAAGAGCAGCAATCAATATAAATAATAGTCCAATGAAAACTGTGCTTATTACAATGATAGTAATATTATTAATGCCATGTCCTGGAGTAGAGTTATTCAGTAATCCTGTAAATAGAAAACAACATTAAAATATGCAGTACTTTTATGATTTTAGCTAATCACATACCAGTCTGAGTAGTTGCATTGTCTTCACGATTTGTAGTAGGAGTATTCGCCAGTGAAGTATCTGTTGGGTCTATACATTATATTATTTGGCATATTACAGTCAAAGAATGAAGCAGCTATAGTGAGAACCCAGCAATGCTACACAATACCTAGCTATTACAAAATTATTTATTTATATTCTGTCTTCTTTTTACTTTTTAATATGAAATCACCAGAGTTCAGCACATTTTAAAGTTTTGTTTAAGAGTTTTGAATATATCTGATGTAATAAAGCCCCCCTTGAATTTAAGAAGTTACTTTTGCTCCTTTTAGATTGAATTTCTGTATATAACAAAAAAATTGTATTAAATTAAGCTTGGTGGAGAAGATTATTCACACCTATATAGTTATATGTTATATATATAATATATATATATATATATATATATATATATACAGTTCATCCAGCTTAAAGAGTAGAAAGTTCTGTTTTTTGTCAATTGTTCTTTAAATGTATACATGTGCAGTCAGATTGATGTCAGGAAGCTGAAACTTCACACACACACAAATTAATATATATTGAAATTGACTATGTTTTAAAAAATTGTGGTTTGTGGTCACAACTGTGGTAATAGATAGAAGAAGTGACCCTATAAATGGAGGATATTTTTGATGTTTTTAAGCCAGAAAAAGAGTAAATTGAATTCGAGTGTCTAAAGATTTTGCAGACTGAATCTATGGCTCATTAATTTGATTTGTACCAAATTTTTATATTTTAATACTATTTTACTTATTTTAAATTTCATTTTTTATAAAAAACTAAACTCCCCAAATGCTTTAAGCTGGTAATTTTGCAATTTTGAAGTAAGTGTCTTGGGAATTTAATATTAAATACCTAAATAGTTGTATTTTAATCCATATGAATTTGAAACCCCTATCTTGAAAATTAAGGGAAATATAAATACTTTTGTGAGTGTGTTAGTATTTTCGGTGTAAGTTGTGACGTTTGCGGAAGCTCTTATCTCAATGACGACGTATTTGTGATGTCAGAGTGTTGCGCTTGCGCATTTGTGAACTAAACCAGGGGATGTTGGACACGCTGTTAAAACGCGGGAGATGGCCCGTAACAACCGAGCCACGCAAACAATCAATTAACTTTGGCGCCCAAAACCGCGAAGCATGTGGACACAAACGGTCTCTGAGCTATAACTTGTATGTAGTGTACTAGTCTGAGACAGTCATTTCGAATAACATCCTTCTATTATACTTGCAGGGGAATGAAGCTGTACTTGTGCAGCCATTGGAGCAGCTTATAACTCTGTCTCAACCATGACCAACTCCACCCTGACCAGTACCAGCTCCGACAATTCCACCAACCTTGTATTGAGACTCCGCTGCGTATAGACTCCATCATCATCACTTCAGTTCTTTCCATCGGGATTGCTACCGCTATACTCTTCAGCCCTATCGCCTACAAGTCTAAATCTTGTGCTGAACTACCCGCTCCCACTAATGAGCAACCAACTCCAAGCAACATCGGGAATACGCCATCACTTTTGCTCGAGGGGCTAACTATTTCCAAAGTTACAACGGCCATCTCACGGCTCATTTGTATTTCTTATTATTGTTTACAAATGGGCTCTTTTTAGAGCTGTCACAAGTTAATTGATTATCTTACCAAATAAATTGCGCGTTCGCAGAGCTCAACGTTATGGGGGGCGGGGTGAAATTGCAATCAGTTGTCAACTTGAAAATAAAAATTGATATTTCGTGGAACTGGATTACTGAATTGAATCCAAATTTTGCGCACAAGCAAAATACCCCCCTTCGAATAAAGTTACAGAGAGTTTTTTTAGAATAACGTACGAGTAAAATGGCATGAAATTTTACTGTTTACAAAAAAAAAGAATATAGATATTAGAAATATGGCTCTGTAATGTTGCGAAGAAGCCCTCAGGCTACCTCTGGAAAAAAAATGAGCGCAGTAGCTCTTTCGGCCGCTTCAAAATAACTCTGAATAGTAGCCAGTGTGCAGAGCTGTATCTCCGTCCCAGGCGGTCTTCATTCTTCAAATTTGGCTTGCTAGAGTCGTCTATTGGTGCTCATTCCACCTGTAACAACAAAGTAAGCCCACAGTACACAGAAAAAGAAATATAAAGACATAGCAAAAACAGTCAATTTGCGGTTACGCGCCTCGGTTTCCGGTGGCAAGGCACCCTTAAATAAGGGAAGTTCCAGAATAGGAGCTGCCGGCCGTGTGTGAGAGGGCACGGCTCAAGTTTAACTACGAGTTGTGACGTAGGACGGACGAATTTGTGACGTCAAAAAAAATGGCGCTTAATGTATGGAATGTCTATGGAGATAGCGTAGTTCTTATACTTATGCTGTTTTATATGACTTAGTTTCGAGTGGATTGGGATCTAACAACACAAAAAAGGTATGGCTAAGCTTATTGTGATTGCAACTAGTCTAAGTTTTGAGATCTGAACTTTCTACTCTTTAAGCTGGACGAACTGTATATGTCCAGGGGTGGATTTAGGGAAGGCTGGACTGGTGTCATGTATGAGCCCCCCTTTTTCAGATTGAGCCCTTATTTTTAGCTACTTATTGTTCATCGTTGTTTTTCCTTTTACTCCAACAATTATAATATTGTGATATTCTTTTGAACCGACTTCTACTTATTGATATGCTGAGTCAGAATTTTTACTACTTGTGTCCTTATACAATATGGTAAACCAAGTTTGTGGTATTCCAAAGCGGAACTATAACTGTCGATTCTACCTACTGTGTCCTTAGAAATATTTTGAAATTCACAATCAGCAGTATAGCATTGTTAGTAGCTAAAGTTATTAAGACTTTTTTGTTACTTAAATTATCGATTTCATTTATTTATAAAATATTATAATAATAATGTTGAAAACTTATGAGATGAACAGAATATGAATAGACACAAATACAAAATATATTTGTGATCCAAGATAAAAGTGGAAAAAAGCTTATTAACTGTGGCTGTATTACTAGTTGCTAGCAAAATGATAGCTATATAAATCTGAATTATTCTGCCAGAAGGTCCTGTACCCTTCTGTGACAACAGGACGCTCCACCTATACTTTTTCCACACTCAGCAACTTAAGCTCATCATGATACAAAACTAGAAACTCAGCCAATGGAGAAGAAGCCACTAACAGTTTACAAAGTGCTTAAAGAATACCATCCTAGTCATCCAGGGATTGGCTTTTGGACTATTAAAATATCCTCTATGTTGGTATTTCTATTTGAAGATTCTAATATCACTTTCTGTAAGAAATAAAATGCTTTCAGATCCAGCACTGTTTTTCATCAGGATGCAGATCAACAACTCAAATATAAACAGAGGCCATATCAAGATTGTGATTAGTGATGTGTACAGGGATCCATATAGTTGCGATTGTGGTTGAGGTGTGTGGTGGAACTGGCAGGCTGTAGAGATAACTGAGGTTGCTGCCACCACAACCATGCAATTAGCTAGCCTAGCCCTTTAACAGGCTCAGGAGGCAATTAGCACAGTTGAGAATCTTCTCAGAGGTAGAGGTTTAATTCTATTCTCAAAAGACAGACTGAGAAGCACATGCTCAAGCTGGTCCTTATTTAGAGAACCGGTCTGGGCATGTGCAGAGCATGCATTGCATGTAAATGAAGCGGTAAGGGATGATACAGAAATAAACTATTATAACAGGAACTAGGTAAAGGGTAAGATTGACAATACAATAACTATAATGTTTACTGTTCTTGAGTTTGTGTGGTGGGCTTGTCCCGGTTAGTGGGTATGGTCACCACACCTCCCCCCTCTTTGAGGAAGTGGAACTTCATCACTTGGTGAAGACGGCTTCTGTTGGAAGCTGCTGTATAGACCAACCTTGCCTTGACAAGGCATCCGCAAGCAGATTCTTGCTACCTGGCAAGTATACAATGTTGACGTCAAACAGAGAAAGTCTTTCTTTCCATCTATGCAATTTGTTGGAGATAGGGGTCTTGTCCATCAAGTGGGTCAATGCTATATGGTCTGTATAGGCAACGAATTCTCTCCCTCTAAGATAGTTCAGCGAAGCGAGCGAAGCGAGCGGAGCTGACTCTCTAATGAGTTCGCGATATATATATATTTGGCGAGCGAGCGTAGCGAGCGAGACACTTACAGGGGTAACACAATCTAAAATCGGGGATGTTTGTTTATTTATTGGCGAGCGAGCGTAGCGAGCGAGACAGTATTAGGGGTGGATAATGCAAAATCGGGTATATGTTATATATATATATGTATGTATGTATGGATGGTACGTATGCTCTTAAAACGCGCGCGCGGGGAACTTTTTTCTCCTAAAAACACGGCTATTTAGGCTTGACTCCAGTTTATTCTGAAACTACAGCATTAAGCAAACCTTACTTTATACTTAAGCTCCAAAGTATGAGAAAATTCCTGCTAAAACGCTTGTTTTCAAGACACAAAAAGTTGTTAACTACGATCCCGCTTGGGGGTTAGGCTAACCATATACAACATTCTCACCAATTTGGCAGTCTGGGCTCACGTGCGTCCTGCGGTCTTGCGCCGCCTTGAGCAGCAGATGGCGCTTGTCCGCAGGTCTCCCCTCTGTGCCGCCTTGGGGGGTGAGAGAGACGCGGCGACGCTTTTCCAAGTACAAGTCCAGCGTCGGCAAGTCCCCCCCTTCACATGAGCCCATTTTCACACCCTTAGCAACAGGGTGGAACTTACTAATACTAACTGGAGGAATGAAGGGGATGGTGGTGGGGAAGCACTTGGATTACTGCTACAGCTGTATCACCTGGTGGTTCTCTCGGCTCTGGCTGAATGACTGACACCACACGAGGATGCCGGCCTCACGTGCAGTTACCGTACGTGCGCATGTCAGGAGCCACTGCTCCCACAATTACATCATCCCCTATTCCTGCCTAGTCATACCCCAGGCTGCTGCCTGGGGTAAGTATGCGTGTACTCTACGTTAACTACGTTTAACTACGTTAAACTACATTTAACTACGATCCCGCTTGGGGGTTAGGCTAACCATATACAACATTCTCACCAATTTGGCAGTCTGGGCTCACGTGCGTCCTGCGGTCTTGCGCCGCCTTGAGCAGCAGATGGCGCTTGTCCGCAGGTCTCCCCTCTGTGCCGCCTTGGGGGGTGAGAGAGACGCGGCGACGCTTTTCCAAGTACAAGTCCAGCGTCGGCAAGTCCCCCCCAAAGGGTGACGGGCCATTAGGAAGGGGCCCGTCGCCCCCCCAAGGCGAAGAATAGATGGTAGGAGGGGTGTTGGCACCTGGCCCAGCTGACCCTATAGGATTCTTAACAGCTGAATATAGATAGGATGCAATGCACGATATATCTGTTGAATCCAATGTAACCCAATACATCTGTACCCTGTACTTTGTTACCCTTCCACCAAAATGCCACCAACCAATGGTAATTGTAATTTAATTAATACATTAGCAGTACAACACTAAGCCTCAATGTCCCAAACACATACATATTATTCACCTTGAGTTTGAGTGTTTGGCTAATACCACAGATACCCCCGCGAGTCTCTCACTTGGCAATCGGATGTATTGGAGGTATGCAGAGCTATGCCAGCGCCCAAGGGTTTGGATGGTAGAGTCTTCTACTCCCGCCATAGCAGCCGTCGTGGCAGCGCCAATCCTAAAGCTATGTCCAGCATACTGATGGCGAGGAAGACCCACTGCTGCCAACACGTCCCGCAACTGATCTACGAACCAAGGCTTCAAGACTGGTTCTGAGGGGGACTTCCTGAAGAACACCCCTGGCGAAGGGCCTCGAGCTTGAATGTACCGAAGGATTGCGGTAACGGGACACAATGGCTGGCCTGTTGCACCCAGAACAATGTTAGCCCCCGCTCCGAATTGGTCACATTTAGACCGTTTCAGGTGAACTCTGACCATAGTAGGTTTGTCTCTACCATCCACAGCCACATCACCCCACATGAGAGACACTGCTGGGTCGACCTTCGCTTTCGCCTCTGGTAAGAGTTCCCCAAGCCTGAAGAACCCGAAGAAGGCAGTGCAACAGATTGCCCACATGAGCTCTTTGTGAGCTATATCTGCTACTTCCAAGTGGGCCCTAATTTTCCCCATGACCTTCGCTGTGATGGGAAGCCGAAGGCGGGCCGATGGACCACCCAATGATCTGACACGTTGGATTCCCGCCTGCACACGCTTCAGGATCGGCAAGGACGAGTGGTCCCTAGGGTCAGGGAACCCTAAAGATATCTGTGTGTTACGAACCGCAGACAGGTAGCTCCTAATGGTCTGTGGTGCCAGACCCTGGTCAGCCAGATATGCAGCGAAGGAGCACAAACGAGGCTCAGTTACTGGGAATGGTGTGTAAATACTGAAGTGTGTGCAAAAGTTGTTAAATCTATTCATTGCAGCCCCATACGTGCGACGTGTAGATGGGGCTAGACCCTACTGAAAGTATCGCTGAACCGATGCCGCCATTCCAGGGACACCCAGTCGGCCAGCGGGTTGAGAAGAAGGTCCAGGAGCTGATGTGGCACTGGTGTGGCTGTGGGATTGGCCGTTGGGACCTTTGACAGAAAGGACAAAACACGATTACGAGACAGGTCATCTGCCAGATGATTAGCATGTGTGTCTATGTATGACCCAACTAGCTGGCACCCCATTTGGACCTCTGCGAAAATCAGGGACCTGAGCAACTGCATCACCCCAGCATCCCTACAGACCCTCGCTTGTAAAGCAGCCACCACCACCTGGTTGTCACACCTGCAATTGACCCTGTGGGTGCTCCAAGCATGACCCCAAATCGCACATGCAATAATGATGGGGATCAGCTCTTTGGCCGCAATAGACAGAGAGTCCGCTCTGCTGTCCCAGGGGGCGAGAAACCATTCCTTTCCAAACCAAGCACCACACCCCCATAACCCTGATGCATCTGACGTCACAACAACTTCTGGCAGCTCCTGAGTCGGACACAGGAAAGATACTCCATTCCACGGCCCAACAAACTCTCTCCACCATGCAATGTCTGCCTGATAAGACCTGCTGAGACGAAGGATGCACCTATCGCCACGGCATGAACCCGTGGCATGCAGGAGGTCCAGTAGCCTTCTCAGGAAGGATCTGCCCGGCTTGACAACCTTACAGGCATGCGATAACAACCCGATCAATGACTCGAGCTCCTTTCTCTGGCAGGACTTTCTAGAACCCCAATCATCGAGTAATGTGGTCAACCTTGATAATTTATCCCCGGGTAGTCGAAGTTCACCAGCCACAGTATCAATCTCAATACCTAGAAATATCAGGCAGGTTGTTGGACCCTCTCGTTTGTGAGGGGCCATCGGGACACCCAGTTGAGCACACACTCTGTCCATCGTCTCCACTGCTATCCTGCACTCATCTGACTGAGGGGGTGCAACAACAATAAAGTCATCTAAATAATGCTGGACAAACCGAATGCCAGCCTGCTGAAGACACCAGTTTAAGGCATCAGCCACCGCATTAAAGATTTTGGGGGCTGAGCGGAGGCCGAATGGCAGCATAGGGTCTACATAGATACTGCCTTCCCATTCCACCGCTTGTAGGATCCGGTCCTGGGGGTGTACTGGGACCAAGCGGTAAGCAGCCTCTATGTCCATCTTGGCCAAGAGAGACCCTCTTCCCATCTGCTGTGCCATCCTCGCTATGTCATCCACGGTAACATATGAGAGGGAAGTGAGGAGTGGGGAAATACCATCATTCACGCTACCCCCGTTAGGGTAGGAGAGGTCAGTTATGAGACGGTATTTCCCTGTGTTGTGGCCTTTAGGAATAAGGCCAAACCTATTGACATGTACCCGCTCCCTCCAGGTGAGAGGAAAGGGGCCCAGCATGCGACCCTTGGATAGTTCATCGGCAATATAGCCTGAGATTGCCGCAGGCCTGAGCCTGGTGGAGTGCATATTGCATACAGCTGATGTCAAGCGACTATCCCATTGGAATCCAATACGAAATCCATCCCGCAGACCTTGGATTATGTAGTGCACGTATGCCTTATCTGGGTAATCTGACAGCAGAATCTCCCAGGCATCTACCTTCAGTTGGGTCGACACTGTGCGCAATTCTGGGATAGTACACCTGCTCGGAGGACGGCAACAGCTCAGGCAAATTAAATCTGCTGTGTGGGGATGCATATTGTCCCAGCCTGCACACAAGACTACAGCGCTCATAATATATGCCCTTTACAGTGGTCACAGTGACCGTCACACCACGGAGGTGGAAACCTAATGCAGTGAGACCCCAGCTATCGAATCAATAAGTGGAATTCTTTTTCTTTTTTCTTTTTTTCAATGAATGTTATTACCTGCCCGCGTTTGAAATGTTAGCAAACTTAACATCAATCGTGTTGCCAATTAGTGCTCTGATAATTGCTGACGACTGAGGTCCCACTGCAACTTCTCCCATAATCCCTCCCAACCATTTTCTACCCCTATCCTCATCCCATGACCACCCTATATTCTAACACGACGAGTCAGTGGAAACAAGTATCAGTATCATATTCATTGAAACAATGAGGTGACTGTTCTGTTCACAGATCGATAGATTACAGTTCAGCGGCGTCCCCACCCAGGCGACTGCCCTTGCGGGTTGGAGGTTGCGGGTCGGTGAGGTGACCTTGCCCGTGGCCGAAGCCTCCCACAGTGGATGCCGGGGTGATCGCCCCCACACTCCTTGCAGGTGTGGATATACCTGCACGATGACAGCCTGCAACGGCCTTCGTTGTACCGCCTGCACACTTCGGCCGGCTTCCTTGGTGTCCTGGGCAGTATGCTCTGATGTGCCGGCGATGCCCCTGCTGTTCCAGCACCAAATGGCCACACCCACCAAGGTTGGTCACGGTTCTGTGGGCAAGAGTTGGCCTAGTGATCATCCTGCAGGCACAGCGAACAACGAGGGATTGATCGGGCCCTCCCAGTGAATGCCTCGCTGTAAAGTCGAGGGTCCGGGACCGACCAATCTAGGCACTTCTTGGCCAGTGCCTCCCTTCTAAATTGCCGATCATATGCTACCCATCTCCCATGCTCGTAGTTCCTCTCTGCCCGAACAATTGTAGCCAGATAGGCAAACAATTCGGGAGCTTTGTGAGGGAATCTGGTGGAGAGTAGAGCAGCCATGGTGGTATATCGTTCCACCCAGTGAGAAATGTCCGTGACCATAGGACGACATGGTGGCACCGGACGGGAGGGAGTTGACTCTGGAGGTGTGTCCATGGTAACCTCCGACATGTCCACAAACTCCAACTCGAGCACCTTCTTTGCCACCTTTGGTGCTAGCGTGGCTACCGGGTTGAACGGCCCCAGCTTGTTCAGGTGGGTTGCACCTGTGCTATGCCCTGCTGTGTCATCTGCATTGCCTGCAGAAGCTGCAGCTGCTAAAAGGTCACAGCCTGAAGTCGGCCTGAACGTTGGCATCTCAGCGAGAGCGTCCACATGGGGTGATTCCACACCTCCGAGATCTGTAAAGGGTCAAATACATATACGGCATCAGCGAGGGGTCAGGCAAGCGTGCCTAGTAATCTGAAGGCAGCGTGCCTAGTAATCTGAAGGCAGCGTGCCTAGCACTCTGAAGGCAGCATGCCTAGTAATCTGAAGGCAGAGTGCCTTGTAATCTGAAGGCAGCGTGCCTTGTAATCTGAAGGCAGCGTGCCCTGTTATCTGAAGGCAGCTTGCCTAGTAATCCCTGGCCGTGTAATTGCTAGTCTGACCTCTCTTCCTACCTTCCCACCTGAGCGGGTAAATCCAAATAGGGGGTTAGGAGGAAAACAAACAACAAGCAATAGCAACAAGTGAGAAATACCCCATCAATGACAACAAAATAACAACAAGCAGCCTGCTAAGTGTGCCGACCATTTATGTGCTGACCATATATGTGTTGCCAGGAGTGGGTGTTGATGTCCAATTTCCACCTGAGAGGAAATACTATGTACCCCTTTGGTTTTTGTTGTTGTCTTTTGCAATACAGGTAGTGTGCCTACTCCCCCTACCACATCCTGAAGCAGTTAAGTAATGATTGCTCACCGCTGCTATTGGGCCTGTAGGCTGTAGGTGGCCCTGTCCCCGCAGGGGTAGACTCCAAGGAGGGGCCCCCAAGGCTTGAACCCCTATTGTAGAACCTTCCCTCCAGCCAGGCTAGCTGCTCAGGGGCGAAGGGTGCCTCAGGTCTGTCTTCGTCACCCATAAAGCACTTGGATTACTGCTACAGCTGTATCACCTGGTGGTTCTCTCGGCTCTGGCTGAATGACTGACACCACACGAGGATGCCGGCCTCACGTGCACTTACCGTACGTGCGCATGTCAAGAGCCACTGCTCCCACAATTACATCATCCCCTATTCCTGCCTAGTCATACCCCAGGCTGCTGCCTGGGGTAAGTATGCGTGTACTCTACGTTAACTACGTTTAACTACGTTAAACTACATATTCGACAGGTTACTATGGCATTGAAGACCCTTTTCCAGACTTAATTTCAAAACTTCGCCGTTTTATGGGGGGATACGGAGTGCCGGTTGTTGGTTGTCAAGAGCCGTTGGTAGTCAGAATGCCGTAGTATTAATGCTATGGAAGCTACTACTTCTCGAGGGAAGCTAAGATAAGTACGCAATTCCATATTTGTTAGCTAAATATGCAAAATCAACTATGGCCTTTCTTTTTTGTAGCTAAGAGCTAGTTAACAGTGACTGGTAAATTCAAATGGTCAGATTGGCTCAAATTTGGTACTACAAAAGTTACCACTGCTCAAGAAAATGAGGTAAGAAAGTAATAGTGTATTTGTGTGCTAAAATTGATTGTCTTTTGTTTTTGTAGGTGAGAGCTTGTTGTCAAGAATTCAAGGTAATTCCGATGGTCAAAGTAACTTCAATTTGATACTACAGAAGTTATCAATACTCAAGAATGATGTAAGTAGTAATTCCATATTTGTTGGCTAAAATTGCAAATAATAACACTGGTTTATTTTTTATCGTAGCTGAGAGCTTGTTCAAGAGTTACTGGTGATTGAGATTATCAGAATGGTTGATGTTTGATACTACAAAAGTTACCATTAATAAGGTAAGAGAGTGATTTTGTATTTGTATGCTGAAATCAAATGTCATAACTGCTATTATAGTGTTTGCATGAAGTAAGCTAAAACATAGTAACATTTTATGTTACCTAACTATCAGGCTCGCTCGCCATTTGTGCTCAAGCACACCACTAGTTTATATATATGTTTGGACGTATGTATGTCATTTTGTACTTTGACCCTCCGTATTTTTGTGTTCGCTCCGCGTTCGACCCCGTCCCAAACTTCACTAAACAGAATCCTCCGGTTTAGCGACCATTACCCGTATCACCTTAGAAATTGAATTGTTTACTGCTTTGAATTCTTTTGCGGGAATGGGAGCTCCATTTCTATTCGAGTTAGTTGCTATTTGTCACAGTTATAAGCCGTACTCAACAGCATTTACATGTAAATTCATTGTCCACTAGACGAACCGCGAAGGTAAGTCTTGCGTAGGTATGTTCAGTTGTGTGAAAGTATTGTGCGTTACAACTACTATTAAGAATGACACAAAGGAAACTTTAAATAAAGTGACTTGATTTTGTTGCTTCTTTTTCAATTCAAACAGTTGCTGGGAGCGGTTACTATGGCTTTGAATCCCCTTTACCTCATATGTACGTAATTTAAAAACTTGACTATTATTTTAGTAGCTTGAGTGTTACTTGTTAAAATCAATCATTTAATAATAGTGTAGTTTAAAGCTCGCTCGCCATTTTTGCTCAAGCACACCACTAGTTAAGTCTAGAAATTGTTTTTGTTCTTGCGTGGGCGTACGTGTGTACCTTTTCTCCTACGCGCTTGCGCTGGCCGGGTAACCTTCTTAGCAACATTTTGTTTTGTTTACCCGCCGTACGAAGTAGCGATGCCCAGTGAAACAAATTCTGCGAAAGAGAGACAAAACGTTAGAAACGCTCGGTCAAGAGCTTTGAGGGCGTTAGAAACTCCAGAAGAAAAATTAGTAAGGAGAGAGATAAGAAATGAAAAAGACAGGGCAAGGAGGAGGAGAGCTAAAACGAAACAGAAACAGGTAACAAAGTAAAGAATCTTTCTTTTTGAAAAGCCATTAAATGTTCCTAGCCACACCAAGCATGCATGGAATAGCTGCAATTACAGGGAACATGCATCGCTCGCTTCGCTATTTTGTGCTATTAGAGCGCATTACTAGTAGCTGAAGTGTTCCACTGTGACTAGCAGTGCTAGTGCCTCCAATTCGGTTGCTGAGAATTTTGTTTCCCTGTTCTGCAATTGTCTTGAATAGAAGGCAGTGGGCATCCATGTGTCATCTCGAGAAACACACAACACTCCTCCAACTCCAGTTGTAGAAGCATCCACAAAGACACACAAAGCATCAGCTGGAGCTGGAATGATCAACATAGTGTGATGACATATACTGTTAATGATGTAATGAAATGATTCAGTGGAATCCTTGTCCCAATGCACAATATGTGGTTCTGATTGCCTAGTGAGTGGTGATAATTTGTTGGAATGCCGTGCAAATGATGGTATGAACTTGGAGTAGAAATTCACTAAGCCCAGGAATGCTCTCAATTGTGGCTTTGTCTTTGGAATTTTGTATTCTGCCATGAATTCCACTCTTGCTTGTGGTATTGCAATTCCTCCCCGACCAACAATAAAACCAAGAAATTCGAAAGCTGTGTAGAACCATGAACATTTGCTCTTTTTCACAGTGAGACCATTGTCAGCAAGTCTCTGCAATGTTGCAGTGATGTGTGTGATGTGCTCATGAAATGATGATGAATATATGATTACGTCATCTATGTACGGAAGAGCAAACTGTTCACAACCAGCCAGCACCCTCTGCATGAGCAGCTGGAACGTGGCTGTGCGTTTCTTAATCCAAAAGGCATAACCGTATATTGAAATTTTCCGCTGTATACTGTTTTGATTCCTCCTCCATGGGAACTTGGTAGAATTCTTTTAGCAAGTCAATTTTAGACAGATGTGTGGAATTGCCAACTTTGGCAATGATTGACTCAATGGTCGGCATCAAGAATGGCTCTGCAATTGTGACCGTGTTTAGCCTCCTGAAATCACAAAGTATTCTAACACCACCATACATTTTGGTGATGGGAATGGGTGGACTAGACCATAATGAATGAGAAACTTCAATGATACCAAGTTCCAGTAATGAATCAATTTCATTCTTGAACGAATCCCTGTGAGCCAGTGGTACAGTGTATGAGGGTGTCCACAGTGGGGTGGTGCATGACAATTTGATTGAGTGTGAGATGGCCTTGGTGATGCCAGGCTTGTCAGTAAACACAGTTGGGAACATGGACAATGTGTTGTCAAGCTGTGCTTGCTGCTGTTCATTCAATTTCATTGGCTGTGCTGTGATACTTGTAGGTTCAGCTATATCTGCCTTCGTGCCATCAACTATGACTACTCTCATGACTTCCATGTTGGGAGCCTTCTTGATCTGTGATAGATGAATCACTTTGGGCTTGGCCTTGCTCTGCCCAGCTGGCACTAACTTGCAGTTAACAGGGGGCAGTAATGCTACTATGGTATATGGACCATCCCAAGATGATTCTATGTCGGCAATAAATTGTGGTACATTGACTGTATTGTCTGTGTCTCCCGTCCACAATGATTTCAATGTGTGCAATATAAAAGGAGTGGGTTTGGCAAATGTAAGCTCAAATGGTGTGTGACCTGTTCTGGAGTGTGGAATGTTCCTAGCATAGTGTAGCACCAAGTCCAATGCTGTGGGCCAATCATGTTGCTGTTGGTCTAGTGACTTTCTGAGCATAGCCTTTAACATAGCATAAAATCTCTCCAATGTGCCGTTTGACTGTGGCCTGTATGGGCTAGTCTTTATTCTAGAAATCTCTAACTTTTGGTAAAGCAATGACATAGTTGTGGATAGGAAGTTGCTGCCTTGATCTGAAAGAATTGTCAATGGTGTGCCAAAGCATGAAATAATGGAAAGCAGTGCCTGTGCTGTTTCAGCTGCAGTGTTTGTCCTCATAGGGATAGCAATGGGAAAGGATGTGGCTAAGTCAATGCAAGTGAGTATGTACCGGAAATGACGTTTGGTAATGGGCAGTGGGCCTACCACATCAATGGCTAACTTCTCAAAGCGTTCAGTTATCACTTGTGGTTCGCACAAAGGTAATTTGGTGTGTCCCCCTCTATTGTTTAGCAAACATGTGTTGCATGACTCAATGTGTGTGGTGATATCTTTCTTCATTCCAGGCCAAGTGAAATACTTGTTAATTATTGCCCGTGTGGCACCTATGCCTCCATGCCCTAAGCCATCATGGGCTGCAACTAGTACACTGTGTCTCAAAGATGTTGGCACTAGTGCATGACTGTGGTGATTCAATGTTGTGGTGATGCTCATGAGTATGTTGTTTGCAATAAAATAGGCTTTGTTCCCTTGTTCTGCTTGCTCCCACAGTGGCTTCAGTAATGGGTCAACCCTTTGCAGTTGCATGAATTTCTCCCTTGTAACACCATCAAATGAAAAATTTGGGAATGATATGCTTAACTGCGATGGTGTGACTGATAATGATGATTCAGATGGAGGTGATGATGTTGATGAGTGATCAACCATGGGAACAGTATCCTGTGCTACTGTGTGCTCATTCTCATCCTGCGTCATGTCAGGTAGTGACTCAAGTGGAACTGGGTTGGCACCTTCAGATGCCTGTAAAGCTTGTGTGATTTTGTCTGCTGCTGCCATGGAACGGGTCACAGCAAACACTGTGGTGGGTTTGGCCTTGATGCCATTAAGAAGCTCTAGCAACTTAGCTGTGCGCCTAGGTCTGTGCCTAACAATACTGTCTTATGTGGCAGTGATGTTTCAACAGCAACCCTGCAGATGCCATTGAGACCAGGCATGTCCACTGTCACTTCATGGATTTTTTCAACTAGACTAGGTGTTTGAGATATACCACTAATGGTTTCAGTGCCAATTGGTTGTGAATTGTGTGGAATGAAATCTACTGAGCGTTTTGCTCCTGAATATCTAGCAAAATATCTGTGCGGATGTTGTTGACTGTGCCATGAGTCATGAAAGCTTCAGGTTCATCATGATTATTGAGGATGTGACCATTATCTGCATCAGTATGAGTGGGTGTGAATTCCATGATGTCAACCTTGCCAACGGACTTGGTTGTTGCTGCTATTTGGCTGCCTTTGAGTGTGAGTGTTACGCTGTTGTGTATGAGCTGCTGCAGGTTGTTCAATCCTGACAGGCTGAGCATTCTGGCATGAATTGGCATAATGGCCTTGTTGCTTGCACCTGTAGTGTCTGGACTTTGAACTTTTATTATTATTTTTTGTGTCACCTGACTGTTACGTGATTGTCAACCCTTTACCAGTCTATATATATATTGTCATTGTCGCTTGCACGTGCAGTTTTTGTGCTTTGGTAAAAAGGACAGTTTTCTTTTTAATCTAGTTTTTAGATAGTAGCGACAAATACGCTACATTGGTGACCCCGACGCTGCCGAGAACAGTTCTGAGCGATGTCTACTGGAGGAGGCGCGAGTACAACAGCAGATCCGGCTCGAAGAGCTGACTCTCCGCCTACTTCCGGCTCTGCCGACGTTGCTGCGATCAACCTCAAACTTCCGCCCTTCTGGCCAGCCGACCCGGAACTTTGGTTTGCTCAGGTGGAGGCGCAATTCTCCTGCCGTCGTATCGCCTCCCAAAAATCCAAGTTCGACCACGTTGTAGCCTCTCTGTCGCCAAACTACGCCGCAGAGGTGAGAGATCTCCTGCTCAAACCTCCGAATGACAACCCCTATACAGCTTTGAAGGAGCAGCTCACCAAGCGCACTGCCCTGTCAGAGCAACGCCGACTGCAGCAGCTATTTACGGGTGAGGAATTGGGTGATAGGAAGCGACACAGTTGCTTCGTAGGATGCAGCAGTTGCTGGGAGACCGCCCTGGGATTGACACATCATTCCTGCAGGAATTATTCTTGCAGAGGTTGCCCCAGAGTGTCCGAATGGTCCTTGCCTCTACCCCCGAGGGTACTGACCTGTCTACGCTGGCAGAGATGGCAGACAAAATCATGGAGGTTGCTGCTCCCTCTGGCTCGGTGGCAGCCCTGAACACCCACCTGTTCCTCACCTCCCGTAACTCCTCCACCTCCAGCTACAGCTGCGGACGTAGAGGACTTATGCCACGACTGGAAAAGCTGGTCCGGAGCCTTGCTCGATCTCGTTCGTCATCATTGTCCCATCCAACTCACTCGTCTCATCGCCCTCCGACTCCTACCCCGACCTCCGACTCGTCTTACAATTCGTTCTGCTGGTACCACCGAAAGTTTGGTGACCGGGCAAGGGACTGCCGCTCTCCCTGTTCCTGGTCATCAAACGGGCAGGCCGGTCGCTAGCGGCGACGTGCGTTTCCGGCCCAACTCACCTTGGTCGTCTCTTTCATGTAAATGATTGTAATAGTAATACTCGTTTTCTTGTTGATACAGGTGCTGAGGTCAGCGTGATTCCCCCTACCCGTGCTGAATGCTCACACCCCCAATGTGCCTTCTCCCTACAAGGAGTTGACGGTTCTAGTATAGCGACCTATGCTGTACACTCCCGCACGCTCAACATCGGGCTTCGTCGCACCTTCCGTTGGGTGTTTGTGATAGCCAACGTCAAACAGGCTATCCTGGGTGCAGACTTCTTGCAGCATTTTGGCCTCGTGGTTGACATAGGGCGCCGGACTCTGTCTGATTCAACTACACATCTCCGGGTTAACGGCCTCCTCTTTGACCCTCCGAGGGCATCACCCGATCTCTCACAGGTACAGCAGGACCCTTCTAACCCCTATCTCTCTCTTCTCTCCGTGTTTCCTGCTTTGACTCAAGCCTGTGCTGCCGACCATCCGATCAAGCATGACATTGTCCATCACATTGAAACCACAGGCCGGCCTGTATCCACTCGAACTCGTCGACTCGCACCCGAACGTCTTCGCATCGCACGTGAGGAATTCGATCACATGCTGTAGCTCGGAATTATACGTCCTTCATCTAGTAGCTGGTCATCAGCCTTGCACATGGTCCTCAAGCGTACACCAGGTGACTGGAGACCATGTAGGGACTTCCGTGCTATGAACAAAGCCACCATACCGGATCGGTACCCTATTCCCCATTTGCAGGATTTTACCACCTCGTCGCAGGGAGCCACGATCTTCACCCATATAGATTTGGTCCGGGCCTGCCACCAGATTCCAGTGGCACCGGAGGACGTTCCAAAAACTGCAATCACCACACCCTTTGGGCTCTTTGAGTTCCTCCGGATGCCCTTCGGCCTCCGTAGACCTTTCAGCGTTTTATGAATAAGGTGTTGCAAGGCCTCGATTTCGCCTACGTATACATAGACGATCTGCTAATTGCAAGCTCATCCCCAGAGGAGCATCTCGAGCATTCCCGGTTGGTTTTTCAACGTCTAGACGAACACGGAATCGTGATCAGTGTCCCCAAGAGCCGCTTCGGTGTTACGGAACTGGACTTCCTTGGCCACCACATTGACGTCACTGGCATTCGCCCACTGGAGGAGAAAGTGCAAGCTGTTCGGGAATTTCCCCTCCCTGACACGCAGCGCAAGCTTCGAAGATTTCTCGGGCTAGTGAACTTTTATCATAGGTTCATCCCAGGTGGTGCCGCTATCTTGCGACCACTGCACTCCCTCCTCAGGCACACGAAACGCCCATCCGATTTACCGCCATGGACCGACGATACCACCGCATCCTTTGATAAGGTCAAACATGCCCTTGCCAACGCCACACTACTCGTCCATCCTATCCCTAATGCACACACAAGTGTCATGACTGATGCCTCCGAAGTAGCTGTAGGCACCGTCTTACAGCAGCACATCAATGGACAGTGGTGTCCGCTGTCGTTTTTTTCGAGAGCTCTGACGCCAGCTGAGACACGCTACAGCACGTACGATCGCGAGCTGTTGGCTATCTACCTGTCCATCCGGCACTTCAGATACTTTCTGGAAGGCAGGGATTTTCACGTGCTGACTGACCACAAGCCACTAACGTATTCCCTCGCCTCTCGCCCCGAACGACATTCACCCCGGCAAGTACGGCATCGGGATTACATCAGCCAATTCACCAGTGACTTGCGTTATGTGCAGGGTTTGGCCAACACGGCTGCAGATGCTCTTTCCCGTCTCGACACAAATGCCCTCCACACCAACAACACCTCTGTTGTGGACTTTTGGGAACTAGCCCTGGCGCAGGTAAATGACCCCGACCTACCCAGGTTGCACACTGATTCTTCCCTACGTCTTGAGAGTGTTCCTTTCCTCTCCGAGGGAATCTCAATTATCTGTGACGTCGCTACAGGCATACAGCGCCCGTACGTCCCGCAACACTTCCGTCGCATGATTTTTGATTCACTACACTCCATTTCTCACCTGGCATTCGCGCCACACAACATCTTGTGACTAGGAGATATGTGTAGCCGGGAATCAATGTGGATGTTAGGAAATGGGCTCGCTCCTGCCTCAGTGCCACTCCTCTTGGTACGTTCGCCACACCAGATGCTCGTTTTGACCACATACATATTGATCTGGTTGGACCCTTGCCCCCCTCCAATGGTTGTGTTTACCTTCTCACCTGTATCGACCGGTTTACTCGATGGCCCGAGGCCATCCCCATTGCAGATGGCTCCGCCGACACGGTGGGCCATGCACTTGTGCAGACATGGGTTTCACGGTTTGGGGCTCCCTCTACTATTACCACAGATCGGGGTGGGCAATTCGAGTCACACCTGTGGAAGGTCTGCTGGGGACCAAGCACACTCGTACCACATCATACCACCCCATCGCTAATGGAATGGTGGAGCGATTTCATCGCCAGCTGAAGTCTGCGCTCAAGGCATCACCACACCCCGGGCACTGGTCAGACGTGCTCCACTTAGCCTTGTTGGGCATCCGTACCACTCTCAAGGAGGACCTGAAATGTACAGCCACTGAACTTGTCTACGGCACTGGTCTCCGCCTTCCCTGTGAGTTCTTTGCCCCATATGCCATTGCAGATGCAGACCCAGCGAGTTACGTCACACAGTTGAAGGGTGCAATGAGAGCTTTACGTTGCACACCCTCTCGCCGACCGTCGCACTCAAGTCGTCATCCGGACAGCTCTCTTAGGTCAGCAACACATGTATTTGTGCGGCACGATGCAGTCCGGAAGCCTTTGCAGCCTCCGTATGACGCACCTTACCGTGTTCTGGACAGGTCTGACCGTTTCTACACATTGGACTTCAACGGTCGCACAGACTCTGTGTCTGTGGACAGACTGAAACCAGCACATATAGACTTTCCCATTGCCCCTGAAACACGCACGCCATCATCTTCTGCATCCCCCACTACCACCCCACCCTCCCAACCTGATATTGTCCTGGAGCCGCCTGCTACTTGGACAACACGCTCGGGCCGGCACGTCCGTTGGCCAGCCCATCTCAGGGATTTCACTCCCTGGTTGCTCGCTGGAGGGATGATGTAGTGTCTGGACTTTGAACTTTTATTATTATTTTTTGTGTCACCTGACTGTTACGTGATTGTCAACCCTTTACCAGTCTATATATATATTGTCATTGTCGCTTGCACGTGCAGTTTTTGTGCTTTGGTAAAAAGGACAGTTTTCTTCTTAATCTAGTTTTTAGATAGTAGCGACAAATACGCTACACACCTATTGCATGTGACCTGTGATAGATCAGTGTGAAACCTTCTATATGGCTGTGAAGTGGGATGGTTGAGCAATGGTGGTCTAGATTGGTGAGTGTGACTAAGGGTATGCCTGCCTTGATTGGGTGTGATCCATACCTTGTGGGGTGTGGCTAGAATATGACTGCCTTGGTTGGTGATAATCGGTGCTATATCTGGCTCTGTGTGTATGGTTACTATGATAGTTGCCATGACTGGATGAATGTGGATGATACCCATATGATTGATGAGAGGTTGTATGCCTGGCATGGCTTCCTGGCTTGGGACACAGAGAAATACATTCCTGCAGAAAGGAATTGATATTGGGAAAGACTGTCGTACACACAATGTCTCTTATGTCCGTTGGGAGTCCTGCTGCTACTGCTGTTGCTGCAAATATTATGGACATATTGTCAATTGCTGCCTCTGACATGTTATCCAGGAATGGCATGTGATTGAGCATCACAGCGAACTTGTAAGACCACATGTGAAACCATTGTGTGATGGATTTGGTGCCACCAGGCCTGTATTTTAATGGAAATGAATTCAGGCACTCGTTGGGTGTGTAACCACCTACTGCCAACAGGATGTCTCTCATTTGATTGTAGAAGTGGCATCCTTCCACATTATTATAGTATGCTTCCTTGAATTGTCCTAAGGACTGCGGGCAAGGTTCTCAAGTATTCTGCATGGGATACATTGTTAAGTTTCAAGTTGTATTGGAACCTATTGAGCACAGCAAATATGTCTTCATTTTCTTGCAGTATTCCCACTTGTTTGGCAAGAAAATCATATCTAATGTGAGCAGGCTGTGAATGTTGTGGAGGGGCTATTAAGGGTGTGGTTGTTTTGGACATGATTTCAGCAAGCAAGAGAAGTTGTGGGTCTAAATCACAAGCTTTAGCTCTTTCAGACAATAATTTTAATTCCTCCAATTTTGATAGTGTTGGGCTAGTGGGTGTATTCTTGGATGCTGGCGGGTCTGGATCTTCCAATAATGGTGAGAGGATGTGGTCCTGCCTTCCCATGTTCTCAATTTCAACAATAGTGGAATTGCTTGTCTCAGACGTGCCTGTTAATAAAGATGATAAAGATGATTCTGATGCCTCTGAATGTGAATCACCGTTGCTGAGGGGTGATGCCATAGAATATGAAGCACTGACTGAATGGTGTCGAACTGGTGGTGATTCTTTGAAAAGCCTAAGTGGGCGGTTCCGGGTATGCCTAAGATGTGGCCTTTGATGATTCTCCATGACAATGGAAAGTGAAAGAAAAGATGAATACTAGTGCCAATGAAACACAAGTTGCGGTTCCCAACACAACAATGCTGATGATAATGATATGCAGTGAACACAATAATGATGTACACACACACACACACACAGACAAATAAGAAACAAACAACCAACTCAACCTATACAGAGTGTGTCAGTGTGGAGCTGCTGGAGTGGAAAAGGTAGTGTTGTGGCTGGAGCGTTTTGGCTGGAGCAGTAGAGTCAGAGTCACTGGAGATAATGGTGCTTCAGTAGTGGTAGTTGTTGTAGATGAGGTAGGCTTGGTAGAAGTAGTAGGCGTTGGGTTTCGTCTCCACTGGTACTCGAGCAGAGTGTTCAATTTTGGCAAGCGGACCACCGCTGGTCACCAAGTGTGGTGGAACTGGCAGGCTGTAGAGATAACTGAGGTTGCTGCCACCACAACCATGCAATTAGCTAGCCTAGCCCTTTAACAGGCTCAGGAGGCAATTAGCACAGTTGAGAATCTTTTCAGAGGTAGAGGTTTAATTCTATTCTCAAAAGACTGACTGAGAAGCACATGCTCAAGCTGGTCCTTTAGAGAACAGGTCTGGGCATGTGCAGAGCATGCATTGCATGTAAATGAAGTGGTAGTGGATGATACAGAAATAAACTATTATAACAGGAACTAGGTAAAGGGTAAGACTGACAATACAATACTATAATGTTTACTGTTCTTGAGTTTGTGTGGTGGGCTTGTCCCGGTTAGTGGGCATGGTCACCACACCTATTATAATTTGCTTTAATTGTACTATAACAATAGCAATTTGATTTAGTCATCCAGGGATTGGCTTTGGGACTATTAAAAGAATATTGTGAGTTTATTAAATATCCTCTATGTTGGTATTTCTATTTGAAGATTCCAATATCACTTTCTGTAAGAAATAAAATACTTTCAGATCCAGCACTGTTGTTCATCAGGATGCAGATCAACAACTCACATATAAACAGTGGCCATATCAAGATTGAGATTAGTGATGTGTACAGGGATCCATATAGTTGCGATTGTGGTTGAGGTGACCTTTGAATTCTGTCAACGAGCATGTTTCAAGTAGATTAATTGCTAAAATGATTAGCATTGTTAGCAAAGCATAAAAAAAAATGTGCATAATTTGCCAACCCCTACTATACGCTTCTTACTTTATTCTTGACATAAATACCTTCGTGAATTGGTATTGCTCTTAGTTTTAATTTTTCCCCTTCCTGATTTTATCAGTTCATTCAAGTTCTAGACAGTCACATTATAATGATAATTATTGTGTGAATGAATATTAGAATATAGTCTGATGAAACACAATATAGCCAACATTTTTCCATTAGTTGCTATAGCTATTTCACCCCTTGAAAAGCCCCCCTCCCGCCCTTAACAAATCCTAGATCCACCCCTGCGGGGGTTTGGAAACCCCTAGAGTCAATTTAATGCCGTGTGAATTAAGGCCCTAGTACAAACTACAGTAGTGAAGATATCCAGGGCAGAATAAACCACCACTTATTACATTTGGTCAGAGTGATGTGGCTTTCTTTTCATTGCCTCTGACTTGTGAAAATAAATTAGCCTGCTCTTGAAAGAGTTCACTATATTCCACTCTAACTCTTGTAGTAACTAGGTGCAACTATTTTATTGTAATTTAATTTTTAAATCATTTTTCCTGATCCATATCAAATTCCTCATCTAAACTGATATTAGATGTTAATTTAGATGACTAACTTTGACATGGATCAGAAACTGACAATTGAAGGTCATCTTCTACGCAATAGTAGAATGTGAACAAATACTCCATGACACTATGTTGAGACTCCCATGAGAGAAGGCTTTTGAGTCTTTTACAAAAAAAGATGTTTTTGTTTTGTTTATAACTGAACTTGTGGTGAAATAACCACACCTTCAGAACAAACTTGCACATAACAGACTCACACACAAACCTACAAGTTCACTCAGTTGCACACATTTCCATTCAATTCACTAATTGTAACTTGAACACAGTAACTAATGCATTTATGTTATTTCCTTTCACTCCCTCGTCCCTCTATACACCACCTTATGTTCTGGATCATTCATGCCACATTCAGTCAGTTTAATATATATCTGGCTGTATTCACTTCTGTTACTAGGTTTTGGTGATCGTATTGCAACATACACTAAGTGCTGTGTCCAACAATCCCTCTGAGGCCTAATAACCTGAGGCTGGGACCCAAATCAGCCTGCCAGAACTCTGGTGGCATCTTCCTTCTACTCATCTCTGGTCATCCCCCAGTTAATCTACCACAGGACCTAATCTTTTGAGTTCAAAAAATTGTACCATGATGTTGTGCTTGGTAATATACTACATATCTTGAGTTCATTTTAATACTAAATCAGACATAATATTATTGTGGGATTTTCCTCTCACTCTTCACTATCTCATTATTGGTACATGTTTGCAAATTACCTGAACTTTTCTTTGGCCAAATCCATTCATAGTTTTGAGTATCTGAATTTTGTTGTGCACTGATTATGTGAATGTTTTCCCCTTCTGCTAAATGCATTTTTGCAATATTTATTGTCATAAACCTTGTAGTACTGGAAACTTCTGTAATATTGATTCTTGTAAATAAATCGTTGTTACATGGAAGCATTAAGTCGATGTTGTGATGTTCATTTGGTGACTCAAACTCCAGAGGTCTTCCATTATCGATATCTCGACTGAAATTATTATTACTTATAACAGCTGAGATGAAACATGCAGGAAATACTTCCCATTCAAAAGTTAAAATTGATGAGTTTAATAATACATGAAGTCCCGAAATTCTGAAATTTTCTCCAATAGTTGAGCATTCTGTATAATAAAGTTAAACAATTGTGAGCTTACACCTTATGTTGAGACAGTTAAATTTGTTCATGAAATTGAGAATTCTAAGAAACTCTTACAAAAAACAAGGATAGAGTAACAAAATAAAATAGTGCACTCTTACCTCTATATTTTATAGTTATTATCACTCGGTTACACCATACATTAACTAACGTAACATTTTCAAATAATGTAAACTCTAATTGAGAGTGTACATGTGAAGAATCAATAGATAAAAGACGAGTTGACACCATCACTTTGTTATTACTCAACAGAAGATCTGTGGTATTAATATTGTTATCTATTCCAGATATATAGTCTCTCATGGTAACATCATTCCAGTTCCAAAGTATACGTGGAGTTTCACTTTCTGTGCAAGACAAAGTGTAATTTTCACCAGGACATACTTCTAACGTAGGAGGTGGTGGATTTAGTGTAGTTTCTAAAAGATGATGATGAAGGATGATAAAATGAAGCATAATAAAAGACAACACAACACTAAAGATGTTTATCTTTTTCTTTAATCTGGACCATACCTAACTTTCTATTTATGGTAGCTTGAAGAGATGAAAGCATTCATAAGCACAAAAGATAATATTCAATCAGTGCAACAGCCTACCCTACTTCCAACATTTAGAAGATTGCTGAATTATGCAGGATTTTTTTAAGAGCTATATACTTGTCACTGAATTTACAGCAATATTGAGCCCTTATCATAATATTTTCATCAGACATAGCTAATATCATCAACATTGTAGTAAGCTAGTTACTCTCTTACGAAATAGAGCGCGTGTATCACCCAAGATCCGAAGAAGAAACACAACACAAATAGTATATCTTTCCATCGCGTCACAAGTATCTAATCCGAGCGGTAGAACTCTACACGTAATCCTTTACCTCCAGCTTCAACAGAAGAGAATATCAAATGAATACGAACGGAATTCACAATGTTGTAGAAGAACAATGCAGTATCAAAACAAGTGAATGCAATTTGTAGAAAGTGTGGGGAGCTCGCTCGCGATCCTTGGACCGGCAAGACCCGACACCTGGGGACAGCAATAATACGCTGCCACCAGAGAGCCAATCTAGGGATCGTAAGCCGTAGCCCGACCCTACCCAACGAATTGGTACGCTCACCGAGGTTAACAAGTTAACTTAGTTTGAATGTAATTGGACTCTCTAGTACAGCACATGGCATGCAGATATATATAGGGAGCTTGCTCCTCCCAATGACACAACTCGACCAATGAAAATGACACACACAACACAACGTGACTAAGTTCATAAGCATGCGTATCTGAAGTGTTTATGAATATGTAATGTTCAATGTTCCACGCATGCACACTATGTAATTCTTCTGTTCTCTCTCTTCTTTCTTCTGTCTTCTTTCTTATTCCTCTCATGTGGGCTTCTCCTGGCCCACATCTCCCCCCTCCGAACGGAGATGGGTGGCATCGCCATCAGCCACAGATACTCCGAAGCACCTGCTTAGCTCATCAGCCACAACGTTCATCGATCCCTCCCGATACTGGATAACAAAATCAAACTCCGTTAACTTCAGGCACCAATTGTGAATTCTTCTATTAAACTGCCTCCCTGTCATCATGTTAACTAAACCTTTGTGGTCCGTAACCACCGTAAATTTCCTTCCGTACAAAAAGTACGCAAAGTGTCGAATAGCCTCATATACACCCAGTCCTTCCAGCTCTTGAGCGCTATATCTCGATTGAGCGCCCCTCAACTGTCTCGAGAAGAACGCCACCGGAACATTCCCATTCTCCCTGGTCACGGACAGGACAGCCCCGACCCCCGTCGAGCTGGCGTCACTTTCTAATACAAACACATCACTCACACACGGCACATATAAACAAACTGAAACACATAACTGATCACACAACCCCCGGAACGCATCCAGCATTGGATCCGTCCAACTCACTACTCTTGACATCGCCGTGGACGTGTGGGGAGTCAAGACGGACGACCACCGATGGTACCCGCGAATAAACCGTCGGTAGAATCCCACCAAACCCAGAAATGACCGTAACTGCTTCCGTGTCTTTGGTAACGGATGATTTCCAATAGCCTCTACTCTTGCGGCCGGTACACTGATCTGTCCTCCCCCAATCTGATGTCCTAAAAATTCCAATCTCGCTCTCCCAAAACTACATTTCTTCTTCTTACACGTGAGCCCAGCTTGCCTCAACGTGTCAAATAATAACTTCAGGTGCCCCAGGTGCGTCTTCCAATCCTGAGATACCACCAGGATATCATCAATGTAGACACGTGCAAAGTCTTCGCACCCCACCAGCACTCCATCCATCAGCCTCTGAAAGACCGACGGCGCATTTGTCAAACCGAACGGCATCCTTATGAACCTGAATTTGCCGAACGGGCAAATAAAGCACGTCTTGTCACGGTCCTGCTCTTCCACCAAAACTTGGTGGAAGCCCTTCGCCAAATCCACTTTGGATAAAACTTTCCCGGTTCCCACTTTCTCCACCATCTCGTCGAAACCCGGGATGTAATATGGCTCCTTCTCTGTCACTGCATTCACTTTCCGGTAATCCACACACAGGCGGATACCTCCGTCTGCTTTCCTCACTGGAACTAACGGTGACGCCCAACTGCTGTCACAACGCTCAATAATCCCACAATGTTCCAAGTTCATTAATTCTTCTCGGACCTTCTCTCGTATTCCCAACGGAACAGAATAGGGCGACTGTCTAATCGGTTGACTGTCGCCAGTGTTAATAGTCATCGTCACTCTGTCCGTGTTCCCCGGCACCTCAGAAAATACATCGTCATATTCACTTAACAACTCTCTGATTTCTTCCTCATTATACCCCTCACATATACCACTCAGCACACTATTCTCCTCGCTCTGATCATCCATAACCACATCTAACCTCCTAATCGCTGCTCTCTCCTTGTACTCCTTCAAACAATTCACATGCACTACCTTCGAGTGCCTTTCCTTCCCAATCTTCCCAATCTTGTAATTCACTGCTCCCTTCCTCTCAACAATCTTGTACGGCCCTTCCCATGAGTCTGCCAACTTACAGGTCATCCCCGGAACCCTGTACAAAACTAAGTCCCCGACCTTAAACTCTCTTAACTTCGTCCCCCGATTTAAATATTGCATCCTACTCTCTCTGCTCTTCGAAACCCTTAATGCCGCACTATCTCTTACTCTCTCCAATCTCTCTGCCATTCTCATAACCCAATCACATACATTCAGCTTATCTATCTCCGCCTCATATAACCCGTGGTATAACGCATCCAAAGGCGTTCTTATCCTAAATCCATATACCAAGTCAAACGGGCTATACCCTGAATCTGCGTGAGGCATCTGCCTCAGCACATACATTATAAAGCTCAGCTGTTCCACCCAATCCAATCCGTCACTAATACACTTCCCTAGAATTCCCTTCATTGTCCCGTGCATTCTCTCAACTGCACCATTCGTCTCTGGGTGATAAGGGGACGTTCTCACTTTATCAATCCCTAGCCACTCGCTCAACTGCCCCATCACTTTTCCACAAAACTGACCCCCTTGGTCAGACAAAACCCTCTCCGGGATCGACGTCCTAGAGAAGATGGACCACAAACCCTCCATCACTGACTTGGCGGTGATGCTCCTTAGAGCCACCGCTTCTGGCCACTTAGTTGCTAGGCATACATACGTAAGAATGTACCTACAACCCCCTTTTCCCTTGGGTAAAGGCCCAACTAAATCCACTGCTACACTCTCGAAAGGCTCAGCAAGAACTGGCCGCTCTATCGCCGGCGCTCTCTTGGGCCTGTGTTTGCTCTTCACTTGGCACAAGGCACAACTTCTACAATGTTCTGAAATATCCTTGGCCATGCTTGGCCACACAAAGTGCCTACCTATGATCCTGGCTACCTTCTCCGCCCCCAAATGCCCATTCCTATCATGCCCCAGAACCTTAACCCTGTCTCGGTATCCCTTAGGCAGCACTATAACATCCCTGTGTTCCTCCCAGGTAACATACATCGTTCTCACTAACATTCCCTTCTTCCATGAAAATCCTCTCTCAGCTCTGTCCGCTAATTCTCTCCATTCCTTTAAACTCTCATCCTTCATTACTTCCTCCTTAAACTCCTCTCTATCCTTACCCTCTTTCACGGGTCCTAGTTCCTTCGCTACCCCACAAAACTCTGCTACATCTGATTCTACAGATATCCCCTCAAAGGAGGTAATGCCATCCTCTTCCAACTCATCCTTCTCTGTGCTCCCTTTCGCCTGGGGTTCGTCAGCTTCGGGCGAGCCCTCCGCGTCATCCACCCCATGTCCCTCCTCCACCCTACTAATCCCTTCAGGCATATTTAAGGATTCAGGCTGGCTACTCGGTCTTTGCACATTGTCCTCTACCCCCTCAGGAATGACAACACTCCACCAATCAACAACCCCATCCTCCGTCTCATTCCTATCTAACTCTCGCTCCTCTCTAGCCATACTCCTGGTCAGCACATTCATTTCTACTCTTTCTTCTGCTTCGCATTCACTCACCGCACACCGGTAAGCTGCGGCCTCTTCCTCATTCACCAATGTGAATGGTACAATACACGCCACTCCCGGCGACTCACTTTCATCGATAATGGTTTTCACCACCTTCCTATACCCCCCAACCACAAACTCACACATGAAACTCTTGCATGTTTTCTCGGACCCACCATAGCCCTTAACTCTTACATCATTACACAAGACTACATCTTTGGGCACCAACGCCCTGGGAACTGACCCTAATTCAGCACCCGAGTCTATCAGGACCTTAGTCCTCACCCCATTCACTAACCCAACCGCAACATTTCCTGCACTACACGACTTTGTGTTCCACAATACAGACATCTTCTTGGGCGAAGCCTCCCTCTTAACCGAAGCCGCCCCCTTCCTAACGGTACATTCCGTGCTCTTATGCCCCACCTTACCGCAACTATAGCACGTTGGTGGCCGATACACATATCCACTGCCACCTGTCTTCCCTTCCTTTTTACATTCTGTGGATCGGTGACCCCTTTCTCCACAATTGAAACATGTTAAGTACCCACTGGCACTACTACTTCGATCCTTATCATACCCACTACGGACGTTCTCTCGCCCTACGTAGCCTTCCCTAGCCCGATACCCTCGGGTATTATCACTGGGCCCACCGCCCAAGGGCCTAAAGAAGTTCCCCTTCTCTCGCCCTGACATCCAGTCCTCCAGACCGTCTCTTAATTCCCCCCACTCACTCACCTTACGGGTTTCCATAAAGGCCTTCCCACCCTGGGGCAAGACCCTCCGCAACAACGCCAATGCTATAGCTAATCTACACTCCTCGATGCTCCTGCACCCTTGAAACACTCCCTCTATCACTCTCCTTAACCACTCAGCAATTCCCCCAGCCGTCTTGCCTTTAAACAGCTCACTGTTGGCCTCAAACAACTGATTGCCGTACGTTATGGCAGTTTCTCCCGCTGCCTTCAGTAAGACCCTCTTGATCTCCTTATACTCGACTTCCTCTTCCCTTTCCTGTTCCACTCTCAAACACATGCGTTCTGGCAACTTAGGGTACAGTCTCTCTGCCCGACTCCCCTCATCTATAGTACTCTCTTTCATGATCCTCTCGAATTTGGCCAAAAACGCTCCCAACTCACTCCCGTCCTTATACACCCCCGTCCTTATACACCCCCAAACCCTTTAATTTCTCTTGCAACAATTCTCTACTCTCACGCACTTTGTTATCCTCACGTCTGTTACGTTGTCGTCTTTCATCCTCTTCTCGTTGACGATCGGCATCACCTCCTCTCATGTGCCGCATCATCTCTACTAGTTCCGACCTCCTGGCATCCTCCGATTCTTTCATGTATCTTAAGAGCGCTGCCACATCGCTCTCTTCACCATTCTTAGCCATCCTTGCTGTACACCTCACTTCCACCACTTCTTCGGTACTTGCCGCCACAGACTCTTCTGCCTCTGCCTCTATTTCTATATCCGACTCTTCCTTGTAATAAACCTCGTTACCGCGGGCTGGGTACGGCGACCGTTCCTGCAGGGTCAGGTCACTTCTGGGATGGTAGTTTCCCCCCTCCGAAATACTCGCCGGGACCCTCTTAGCTCGCCTCTTCCTCTTGTCTCCACCTGGTCCAGGCTCCGTCATCAACAGTGAGCGGACTTCACCTCTACTGGACACTGCAAAATAGGATAAAGAAAATATGCTGTGACAGTGAAACACGTAACCAAAATATTAGAAACAAGCACACAACAACTCGTTAACACGTAAAATTCACAACCCGCACACAACCAATAAAATAAAATTGTCCGCTAATTGACACCAGTCTCTCCAGGGGTGTTAGGACTCTCTCTCTCTCCGCCCAGGGCTCCAGGGGAATGGGCCCTTCGTTGCAGCTCCTCTGCTGACGCAAGGAACTGTCGATGCGCTCCCTTCTGCCGAGGCAAGGAAGGCTAGGTTTGCTCGCTCTGCCGAAGCAAGTTCGCTGAAGTCGCGTGAACGACTTGTAGGGTGGATTTCTCCAACTGGTTCTCGCCCTCTGTCCGTAGACGAAGGGTTTGGAGTCGGACGTTGATCTCTTCGCTCCAGACTCCTAGGTTCTTTGTAGGTCTGATCGGGACGTCTCCTCTTCAGATCCCACCGCTGCCACCAATATGTGGGGAGCTCGCTCGCGATCCTTGGACCGGCAAGACCCGACACCTGGGGACAGCAATAATACGCTGCCACCAGAGAGCCAATCTAGGGATCGTAAGCCGTAGCCCGACCCTACCCAACGAATTGGTACGCTCACCGAGGTTAACAAGTTAACTTAGTTTGAATGTAATTGGACTCTCTAGTACAGCACATGGCATGCAGATATATATAGGGAGCTTGCTCCTCCCAATGACACAACTCGACCAATGAAAATGACACACACAACACAACGTGACTAAGTTCATAAGCATGCGTATCTGAAGTGTTTATGAATATGTAATGTTCAATGTTCCACGCATGCACACTATGTAATTCTTCTGTTCTCTCTCTTCTTTCTTCTGTCTTCTTTCTTATTCCTCTCATGTGGGCTTCTCCTGGCCCACAGAAAGGGGAGGAGCAAGTCTTGCACAGCGAGACATTTTACCAAACCTCTATTCTTGGGTAAAGTGTCTCTGGTTGCCAGACTAGAGAGGAGCTTTGAGCGCCCAATATACTAAATTGAACAAGAAAATAAGTCAATTTGAGGAAGGGCCATAGTTGGCATAAAGTAGGACCTTACTTATACCCCTGAACAAAAGCCCTACTTTTTACAGTAGCTATACATCTACTTTGTAAAGTGAAGGCCTAAGGAGCTTACTTTAGGAACTGATTTCTAGTATTAATACTTTGGTCAGTTTGTAATCCAAGTACTTTTTTATGTGCGGATGACATAATATTGATATACTTACTGCATGCAGCTATTGTGTTATTTTTGTAATAGGAGGATAGCTCTGAGAGAGTTTGAAGAAATGGCTACCCCTGGCCATTCTTCTAGTAGCATCAGTGATGTAACACAAGTAATAAGTACTATTGCTAGTGCACCATAATCCTAAGTCCCTACTGCCACTGTATTTTAGGAATTTCATATAAGGAATCTGCAGAGACTGTCTTTAATTTCCAACATGTTTAGAGGCAACTACATGTAACAAAGGTATCCAGAAAAGCTGGTATATAATTCTCTTCAATTTCAAACATAAAATTTAATTGTTTTTTCAATTGTATTTAGATGTGGATGAAATGAAAGGGCTAGATTTTTAGGCAATGCAGTAAATATATCATCAGCATATCTCTCCCAAGAAGAATGAATGAAAACTAGAAATTGCCCTCTCCTCGATATACTCCATTGCTAGATTAGCTACTGTTACAGAAACTGGGTATCTCATTGCTGTACCAAACACTCGCTGATATAATTAGGCATCATTATGACAAATATGTTGCACTTAGACAAGTTTTTAGTAGCCTGACAGCTTCTGCTATTTTCCTGCAGTTTTCACCGAAATTGAAAATGGAAAGATATTAGATATTCTCTATAATGTGGACATATTCTGTCTCCATTATATCCACTTACCTCGTATTAATCGAGATTGTGAGAGCTGGAACAGGTGCTCTATGTCTATTGAAGGCTGCATGTCACCCTAACAGGTGTGTTATAAAGGTTGGAGACATTTCAACCATTAAATATAACCACTGATTTTGGTAAATCTCTTTATCATGCTGCATTTCAAATAAGTTCTAATTTAAAATATTGGCTGTTAAAAAGAGAAAAATTTCCTATTATTATAATTATTTCGGCTGAGAATGACTGAATCATTTCAAATGTTTGGTAAACATTAGATTATTAATTAACTATAGTATGTCCAAGTTGAATTGTCACGACCGCAAGCCCGATACATGAGGAATGAATGGTAGAAACCAAAAGCAACTTAGTCATGTGAATTAATTGCAATTAAAGCGCGAGTAAATCAACGTTCACGTGAAAAGTGGTGGCTACTCGGGTGCGCATTATTAATGCAGTCCTTTTGCTAGAGTTTAGTCAAGGCCGTCTTGCACTTCTAAATAGTTATTTCCTGGCGCTGTTCTGTTCACAGGTGTGTACCTAAAGAGAAGAACCTGAATGAGTGAGTTTAGCAGCCACAAAAGACAAAGGTGGCCCAATATTGTAAGCTTTTTGAGAGTATTAAAACATCCATGGTGTCTATCTGTGAAAATTGTGCTGTAGTTCACAATAATGACACTATTGTTCTTGTTTGAATTTATACTATTGTTCAATTTTAAATTTTATGTCAATATTTCATTTATATTATATTCATTGATCACAATTATAATTGAATTATCACAACCATTAATATTTACAGAACAATAGGTAGAATTTTGTATGATGCTAAAATTAGTAATCATAAATATAAGAGCATGTATAGTATGTATAGTCATTCTGATATAACTTGTATTTTGCTGTTATCATTTAATTATTTAAACATTGCAATATGAAAGCATAGATTATAAAATTACTACTGTGTAGTGTATTAATAATAACAAATGTTATTGTTAACGATTAAAAACAATATAGCAGTTAATTATTCCCAAATACTACCAGTTTATATTTGAATAAAACTCTGTGGTTGTTTTGCAAAAAAAATGACTTAATTGACAAAGTGTAGTCCTATTACTGATGTCAACTCATATTTAACTTAGCTATGAATTCTATTTGTCATATAATAATATACATAGTAGATGTGGCCTTGCATGATGTTTGCAAACTTGAACAATGATTCATTTTCACTTTGTTTGGTGTCCTTTTTCTGCATCCAATTTTTTGAGACTGTTAATTCCTATTTTAATTCCAAAAATTTGACCAGTTTTAACAGTTCAAAAACAAAAAATGAAGTAATATTCAAAAGAGCTTAAATTGTGGACAGCATCATACACTGGTTACCTTCACTAAAGTTCTTTGACAACAGACAGAATGAAATTAAATGGCTTATTTGTATCGTAATCTTTATGCTTGTGGTTTTGAGGGTTTATTAGAAAAATAACTCGGAAAGTGCTAATTTCACAAGCAGAAAAGAAAAAGTGTACAAAATGTGTCGATATTAAGAGATATTATACATTAAAATGTTAAGAAATACACACAAAAGCATTATTTAACTCTTTTCAAGCTGTGATTGTTATTGATATTTGATATTTGGAAATAAAATAGTTTGAAGTCAATAATTGTTTTATACCCATTATAGCAACTACAACAAAAATGAAGAGAAAACGAAGGAAAATCATCATATACATAATCTAGATGTTCCATTATATGAGCAAGTCATCTTAGACAAAGAAGTTATGTCTATTGTAGCCAATTCATCATATAATTAATTGATTAAACACACTAATGTACACTATGATACATAATGTATTAGCCTTTTTATTTATAGTTCTGTATGATAATTACTATTTACACAAATGTTTCCATTTAAATTATCAATTTTTTATTAACCATTTTGTTTAAAGATATATACAAGTAATTATTGTTATTATTATTTAACCAGAGTCTTATTAAGTTCTTTGCATTTCTCTTATGTTGTTTCTTTTCAAAGGTGGTCCAATTGAAATTACACAATCAGTAATTTGCAGATGAAAAGAACCTACAGTAGCTGCAACATTTTAAAGGATTGTGAAAGTTTTGAATCACAAGACAAAAGTTTTGCCAAGATGGTACTAACAATAAGAGGAGGAAAGTGAAACTGATGTAACTTTAACTAAGTGGTAGAACATTATTACATTAAAAATATACTATTCTACTGCATTGTTAATTTGCAAAAGATAGTAGGTCAAACACCACTCTAAGGCTGGAAACTTGCTAAGTCTAGTAGGCCACAAGAAAACCGTGAATAAGTTTAGAATGGAAGCAGCTACGCCTCCGGGATAAACAGATAGATGATAGATGAGAATATTCAACTGTAATCTCATTGCAATTGACTACAGCAAGTACAGCTTCTTCATTAGATGGTCTGTTGGATGTTTTTATGCCATATTATGTTGGACTGTCCATATTTCTGGCTCATTTCAGCAATGTAACACTAATTCTCGACTAGCCATTTTTAGGGTAGTTGTTGTTGTAATTGAGTACCTCTGTATAGAATTCCTTCTATAATGAGTGGGTGGTTAAGCATACGGTATGTGACAAGAGGTAATAATTTAACGAGCAACACAATTATGACATCAATAAGCTAGCTGACACATTATTTGTGCTGAATCCTTCTCTCAAGTGTAACTCATAAACTCTGTAAGCTCTTAAAAAGTGTAAGTCCTGAATCACAATGAATGTTGAAGTGAGTGCCACCTAGAAAGTGTAGGTATGTAATCCCGCATGCATGAATGCTGTTTTACTTCCTGTTACTATGATTTTATTAATACTCTGCTCAACAATAGATTACAGTACTCTACGAGTTTTGACATGGACAGCTTTAAGGAGATTTTGAAAGTATTTGTTTTCATATGCCTACTTCATACGGGTATGTACTTAAATAGACCTAATTAGTGATTACTGCAATAAGAAGCTTCGTAAATATTTAAAGAATATTCACTTTTTTACCATTATTTTTGCTTCTATATGCTGATATATGCAAATTGGTGGATTTCAACAAAAGAAGAAGTTTTCTTTAGTTCTTTCTTGGTCCTGCTACTTTAACGTTTTATTAATACTTTTAATTTCACTTATTAGTCCAGTTTTTTTTAAAGTAGTGCTTCAATTTATGCTACTACTATTTAGTTTCCCAGATTAGTTCACTACTGGTTGAGCTATCAATACTGACTTGCTCTTTATAATTACTACAGAAGATCTGCTAGAAACAATAAAGTATTGATGCAATTGATGTTCTATAGCTCAATACTTCATAAAGGTCTGCTACTGGTAGGATTGAGTTAGCTAGGTCATACTGAAAGCATGTGTACATGTATCTGTAATAATTACAAACAAGCTAATCAGACGAATAGTTAAGTGTCACTAGTATTTAGCTACTTCATGCTATTTAATGCTACTATGATAAAAGAACTAGTTAATTATAACTTTTTTAAATCCTAGTAAAGCTTTAATGGTAATTTTAGGCGCAATATTATGTTAATAAAGTTAATAGCTATATTACCAACATTATATGAAGGTTAATACATTATTAACGTGGGTTAACGGATGGAGGGTAACAGGTAAAGGGTCGCCTGCGGCAAAGGAAGGGTTTTACGATGGCAAGTGCCCAGTTAGGCAGCACGTGGTGTTCAGGTCCGCACGGGACTGAACAGAGCTGAGCAGGGCGGACGCGGACTGTGAGCTGAGCGGACGCGGACTTATAGAAACATTTGAACTAACCACCCTTACCTATTTCACCATGGTTAATGATATTCATGTCTTACCATCCACAAGTCTACGATGTCGCTGTGTATATATGTACGCATGCTCTAATGATAAAATGTTGCCAAGTAATCTGAACCCTCGCTGTCGTACGGTGGGGGAGTGCAGGCTTTTCGGGGCTATCTAGTAGTAAATCCACCACAGGGTTACGCGAAAAATAGTTTTCCTGCTGCCATCAGACCTTGACATCCTGGTCCTTCGGCGTGGCTCTCACTCTGAGCCACAACTCCACAGCGACTCTCTACATTCTAGCTCAGGGATGTACAACCCCTGAACATTGGTCCTTCGAGCCGGATACTTCGTCTTGGCGAGAAGACCAGCGACCTGCTCTACAACTAGTGCGTATCGAAGGCACTACGACGCGCCCACACCACCTGCTGGAACTACTTCCAGTGAGCGGCCTAGTGAGTGTGGGGTCATAAGTCAGCGGGGGAAGACACAAGTACTGATCCAACCACCCCTGACTTCTCTACCAGTGTTCGGCTAATCCCTCAGCAACTCTCAATTGTTCGTGGGAAAGGTCAACATTCTTTGCGCTCGCCTCCAGCCCTCATGTGCACTCATCACTCAGCACCTGACTTTAGGTGTCAATTCATCCAATTCACACCTCGAGAAAGGTCACTCACTCTAGCAACTCTGTCTTCTGCTTCCTAGGGTTCAAGTATTCCGTTCAGACATGGAATCTCTGTCAACCTTCAGCGAAGTTAGAACCTCAGAGCTCGCAAAGGACAAACGTACCGCCCGCCGCGGCCAGATCACAAAGGACAAACTCAAATTGGTCGAACTCAAGGCTAAGCCGCTAGACTCCATCTCTTCTACTGCCCTTCAGTCCTTACTGACCAAGCTCAAGAGAGACCTCCTCTTACACGAAGCTATCCAGCAACGTTATGAGGAGCTCCTGTCAAAGGAAGAATCAGATGCCACCCTCATCGAAGAGGAGGAACAGTCCGCCTTCTTAGTCTCTGAGGAACACCAAGAACTTCTTTGCCAGTTAGAGGAGTTTCGGGATTGCGTCGACTGCTCTGCCGACTTCAGGAAGTTGAGAGCCCGGTTTTCCACGTTCATCTCTGCCATGGACGCGGAAACTCCTGGGTTTGAAACCGACTGCACACCCTTCCGTACTGCGTTCAACGAGATGATGGACAGGATCCTCTCCATCAACGCCAACGAACTAGACTGCGTGAAGAAGGAAGTCGAAGATCTCCAGTGCCACTTGCTGGGGAAGATTCGCGAGTCACGTAACATTATCCACAACCGAGCAACTCCCTCTTCAACGCCATGCACAGTCCTACCCGTCGTCGCAGCTCCCAGAGGTTCGAAGATCAAGTTGGATCTACCTGACTTCAATGGCAACCATACTGAATGGAGACACTTCCATCGACTCTTCACGTCTGCCATGACCAGCCGAGGTAGCGAGTTCTCTAACCATGAGAAAGTATGTATCCTCCTCAAATCCATGAAGACTGCTGAAGCACAAAGGATAGTCCAGTCACACGTTAACTCTGACTCGTGCTACGACGAGGCTATGGAAGCATTGACAGCAAAGTACGGCTCCTCCTGGAAGGTCTTCCCACTCCTGGTTCAACAGACGCTACAGCCTGGAATGATTGACTTCACTGAAGAGGGTTTTGCCAAACTCAGAGACGTTCCTCAACCCCTACAAGGCCATGAAGGAATGCGAAAGCGACACTCTCTCCCACTATCTCACAGCTCTCGCTTGTGAGAAGTTTTCGCCCAGACTGCGTGAGGAATGGACGAAACACATCTCTACCACAACCAAGGTGCCTAACTTGGATGACTTGTTCGCATATACCAAGCCTCTGGAACATACTCTCTCCAGCCTCAATCTACCTTCATCATCACATCCCTCATCTCCAGCAGCGACCTACAAGACTACCAACACCACCTTTGTGTCGAAGACAACGTCCGGACGGAACTGCCAACTGTGCAACGAAGTCCACAATCTCTTTTAATGCCCTGTCTTCCAGGGAAACGATGTCCCCATGAAGAAGAAGTACTTGAAGTCAAGACGAGGCTGCATCAATTGCCTCGGCCTGGACCATCAAGTTCAACAGTGCTCATCAGCCTACAATTGCAGGAAGTGCAACAGACGCCATCACACCTCTCTACACTCTGATGACGCTCTGCCTTCAGCACAACCGCCAATCCCATCCCTCATGGCGACTTCCATGCCGGAGAACTCTGCTCCCACAAGGGATGACCCTCCGCAGATCGCCTTCCTCCACACAGCCATAGTGAATGCCATCAATGGGGATCACGACTGCACGGCCAGGGTCGCATTCGACACAGGTTCTGCATCGTCTCAGGTGACGGAAACCTTAGCAGCCCAGCTCAAGCTTAAGCGGCATCATCAGCGTTTGAGTCTCTCTGGACCTTACGGTGAAGGGACCAGCCTGAACTTCGTGTCTATCACTCTTCACTCCATCCATGATCCCAATCAATTCATCAGTCTCAAGCTGTCGGTCGTTCCCAAATTGCCACAAGCATTTCCTCCCAAGACTTTAGAAGCAATATACAAGCTTACAATATTGGGCCACCTTAGTCTTTTGTGGCTGCTAAACTCATTCATTCAGGTTCTTCTCTTTAGGTACACACCTGTAAACAGAACAGCGCCAGGAAATAACTATTAAGAAGTGCAAGACGGCCTTGACTAAACTCTAGCAACAGGACTGCATTAAATTTTATGTTTGAAATTGAAGAGAATTATATACCAGCTTTTCTGGATAGCATTGTTACATGTAGTTGCCTCTAGAAATGCTGGAAATTAAAGACAGACTCTGCAGATTCCTTATATGAAATTCCTAAAATACAGTGGCAGTAGGGACTTAGGATTATAGTGCACTAGCAATAGTACTTAATACTTGTGTTACATCACTGATGCTACTAGAATGGCCAGGGGTAGCCATTTCTTCAAACTCTCTCAGAGCTATCCTATTACAAAAATAACACAATAGCTGTATGCAGTAAATATACCAATTTTATGTCATCCGCACATAAAATAACACTTGATCACAAACTGACCAAAGTATTATGCTAGAAATCAGTTATTAAAGTAAGCTCCTTAGGCCTTCACTTTACAAAGTAGATGTATAGCTACTGTAAAAAGTAGGGCCTTAGTTCAAGGGTACAAGTAAGGTCCTACTTTTTGCCAACTATGGCCCTTCCTTAAATTGATTTATTTTCTTCTTCAATTTAGTATATTGGGCGCTCAAAGCTCCTCTCTAGTGGCAAAGTGACACACTTTACCCAAGAATAGAGGTTTGGTAAAATGTCTCGCTGTGCAAGACTTGCTCCTCCCCTTTCTACAAATTGTATTCACTTGTTTTGATACTGCATTGTTCTTCTACAACATTGTGAATTCCGCTCGTATCCATTTAATATTCACTTCCGTTGAAACTGGAGGTAAAGGATTACTTGTAGACTTCTACCGCTCGCATTAGATACTTGTGACGCTATGGAAAGATATACTACTTGTGTTGTGTTTCTTCTTCGGATCTTGGGTGATACACGCGCTCTATTTCGTAAGAGAGTAACTAGCTTACTACAATGTTGATGATATTAGCTATGTCTGATGAAAATATTATGATAAGGATACAAAATTGCTGTAAATTCAGTGACAAGAATATAGCTCTTAAAAAAAATCATGCGTAATACAGCAATCTTCTAAATGTTGGAAGTAGGGTAGGCTGTTGCACTGATTCAATATTATCTTTTGTGCTTATGAATTTACTCTCTTCAAGATACCATAAATAGAAAGTTAGGTATGGTCCAGATTAAATGAAATAGATAAACATCTTTAATGTGGTGTTGTCCTTTATTATGCTTTATTTTTATCATCCTTTATCATCATCTTTTAGAAACTACACTAAATCCAGCACCTCCTACGTTAGAAGTATGTCCTGGTGAAAATTACACTTTGTCTTGCACAGAAAGTGGAACAGCGCAAATTATTTGGAACTGGAATGATGTTACTATGAGAGACTATACAGGTGGAATAGATCACAATATTAATACCACAGATCTTCTGTTGAGTAATAACAAAGTGATGGTGTCAACTCGTCTTTTATCTATTGATTCTTCACATGTGCACTCTCAATTAGAGTTTACATTATTTGAAAATGTTACTTCAGTTCAAGTATGGTGTAACCAAGTAATGATAACTATAACAAACAGAGGTAAGAGTGCATTATTTTATTTTGTTACTCTATCCTTGTTTAAATACAATTTTAGTAAGAGTTTCTTAGAATTTTCAATTTCATGAACAAATTTAACTGTCTCAACATAAGCTCACAATTGCTTAACTTTATATACAGAATACTCGACTAAAAAACAAAAACTAGTTAAATCTAATAGGACTTTAAGACTAACTCAGTTGCAGGAACTATGAACCACTCTGGCACAGTCTATTGTGGTATATAAATCGATAAAGTGTATATTTTCTCTTTTCTTCTACTGAGTCTCTCTATCCTTCTATCAGATAGAATCAGGTTTTGTGTCCTTCTATCTTATAGACTCAGGTTTTGTGCCATTCTATTGAACGCGATTATGCTTTACTAATTCATCTTGTGTCTATATTTTACCCATTCAGTTGGTATTTGCCAACACTGATTAGCTAATGAATTATTCGTGAATAAAACTCGATTGTAGCTACTCTATTATATTATTCATAATAATTAATGTACACATTTTGACTGTATAACTGTTTAACCCTAATCATAATAAGGACACTAGCTGCAATGTCTTCTGGAATTGTGTACACTCTGACTCATGTAATAAGAACTGCGTATAAAACAGGGGCGGATCTAGGATTTGTTGAGGTGGGGCATCTTTTCAAGGGGTAAATTATCTATAACTACTCATGGAAAAATGTTAGCTATATTGTATTTCCTATAAGCAAATCATCATAGTATAAAGAAAAAGAGCAAATAGTAGGGGTTGGTGAATTGTGCATATTTTTTTGTATTCTATGCTAACAATGCTAATCATTTTAGTAATTAATCTTCTTGAAACATGCTGAAGGGACAGAGTTCAAAGGTAACCTCAAGCACATTCACAACTATACGAACCCTGTACACATGACTAATCTGAATCCTGGTATGGCCACTTTTTGTATGTGAGTTGTTGATCTGCATCCTGATGGGCAACAGTGCTGGATCTGAAAATATTTTATTTTTTACAGTAAATGATATTGGAATCTTCAAATAGAATTATCAACACAGAGAGTATTTAGTAAACTCAAAAATTAATTTAAAATGTCCCAAGCTAGTCTAGGGAAAATTATATCAATTTGCTATTGCTAAAGTACAATAAAAACAAATTTTATTTTTTTCCAAAACTAGCTACCTCATTATTCTCATACTTAACCAATCATCTGTCCAAGTTGAGTCAGCCAGAAAAAAAAACTGAATAATGTTTGAACGGAAGCAGTTACGCAACTAGGGTGTGCACCCTTACAAAGCTCGCGCCCACATTTTTTATTAACCTTTAATATGATAACAATGAAGAAAAAAGCCCTATTCTACTGCATTCTTAATTTGCAAAAGTTAATTTGTCAAACATCACTCTAATACTGGTTCTTGCTAGTTAATTAACGATCGAAGTTTATTGTGCTGATAATAGCTGTAGCTAATTATAAGTTCATAAAATATAGATTGATTTTAAACAAGAAAAAGGTGATAGGGTAGTACACATGATATGGTAGTGAAAAAAGTACAGTCTACATACCACTCAAATGTTTACCAAACATTGGAAATACAAAGAGATTTATCATAATCAGTTGTCAAACTTAATGGTTGAAATGTCTCCAACCTTCACAAAACACCTGTTGGGGTGACATGCAGCCTTCGATAGACATAGAGTACCTGTTCCAGCTCTCTTGGCAATCAATTATTATGAGGTAAGTGGATATAATAAAGTCAGAGTATATCCACATTATCGAGAAGATCTAATATCTTTCCATTTTCAATTTCAGTGAAAACTGAAGTAAAACAGCAGAAGAAGCTGTCAGGCTACTTGAAGTTTGTCTAAGTGCAACATATTTGTCATATGATGCTGAATTATATCAGCAAGTGTTTGGTACAGCAATGGGGGACCCAGTTTCTGTAACAGTAGCTAGTTTAGCAATGGAGTATATCGAGGAGAGGACAATTTCTAGTTTTCTTCACCACCCCCTTCTTGGAAGAGATATGTTGATGATATCTTTACTGCATTACCTAAAAATCTAGCCCTTTCATTTCATCAACATCTAAATACAATCGGAAGAAAACAACAACAATTAAATTTACTTTTGAAATTGAAGAAAATTATACACCAGCTTTTCTGGATACCTTTGTTACATGTAGTTGCCCCTACAAATGTTGGAAATTAAAAACTGACTCTACATGAGATTCCTGAGAGTGGTAGTAGGGACCTAGGATTATAGTGCACTAGAAATAGTACTTAATACTTGTGCTACATCACTAATGCTACTAGAATTGCCAGGTGTAGTCATTTCTTCAATCTCTCTTAGAGCTATCCTACTACAAAAATAACACAATAGCTGCATGCAGTAAATATACCAATATTATGTCATCCGCACATAATATAACACTTGATCACAAACTGACCAAAGTATTATGCTAGAAATCAGTTACTAAAGCAAGTTCCTTCTTTATAAAGTAGGCCTTCACTTTACAAAGAAGATGCATAGCTACTTTAAAAAGTAAGGCCTTAGTTTTAGTTTAGTTGGATGCCAATTTATTTACTTTTCTTCTTCAATTTAGTGTATTGTGCGCTCCAAAGCTCCTCTCTAGTCTGGCAACCAGAGACCCTTTACCCAAGAATAGAGGTTTGGTAAAATGTCTCGCTGTGCAAGACTGGCTCCTCCCCTTTCTACAAATACTTGATTTGATACTGCATTGTTCTTCTACTGCTCAGATTGTGTGTGTAGCGCGATGGAAAGATATGCTATTTGTGTCATGTTTCTTCTTCGGATCTCTGGTGATACACTCGCTCGACAATTTCGTAAGAGAGTAACTAACTTACTGCTATGCTGATGATATTCAGTCTGATGAAAATATGATAAGGATATAATATTGCTGTAAATTCAGTGACAAAGTATATAGCTCTTATAAAAAAATCCTGTATAATTCAGCAATCTTCTAAATGTTGGAATTAGGGTAGGCTGTTGCACTGATTGAATATTTTATTTTGTGCCTATGAATGCTTTCCTCTCTTCAAGCTACCATGAATAGAAAGTTAAGTACTGTCCAGATTAAAAACATCTTTAATGTTGTGTTGTCCTTTATTATGCTTTATTTTTATCATCCTTCGTCATCATCTTTTAGAAACTACACTAAATCCACCCCTCCTATGCCACATATTTTGTGTTGAGTAATAAAGTGATGATGTTAACTCGTCTTTTATCTATTAATTCTTCACTTGCACACTCTCAATTAGAGTTTACATTGTTTGAAAATGTTACTTTAGTTAATGTAAGGTGTAAAATTCATGCCATAGAGTGTACAGGTCAACTGCATGCTAACTAATGCTCTTCACTCCCAAATTATTATTCAAATTATGTACAAACAATCATTAATATTAGATATATTTCATAATATTTTGACATAATATTGCTACACTTTTTTGCGAATAATTGAAGGAATATTTTTGGTTGTTTAGAAACTACATTAAATCCACCACCTCCTAAGTTAGAAGTATGTTCTGGTGAAAATAACACTTTGTCTTGCACAGAAAGGGGAACTTCGCGTATTCTTTGGAACTGGAATAATATTAATATGAGACAATATATAACTGGATTAGATAACAATAATACTAATACTACAGATTTTCTGTTGAGTAATAATAATATGATGGTGTCAACTCGTCTTTTATCTGTTGATTCTTCACATGTACACTCTCATTTAGAGTTTACATTGTTTGAAAATGTTACTTCAGTTAATGTATGGTGTAACCAAGTGCTGATATTCATAAAAGTAACAGGTAAGAATAATATGTACTGTTTGAAGCACTTTTAGAAGCAATATACAATAATTTCTCACAAGAATATTTTACATGTTTTACTATACGACAATTAAAAGTTTTATACTAAAATTATAATTATTGTGAATTTCAAAATAACTAAACAATAAATAATAGGAGAAAGTTCAAAGTTTAAAAAATATCTCTGACTAGAATTAAAATCTTTTAAGCAGTAATAAAGAATAATATTCACTTGCACTCGATGTAAATCCTCGAAGTAGAGTTATTAGGAGCTGGTCTGGTGGATTTTCTTGTAGTTATATGTTTAATTGATAAATAGTGTACTCTAGTCATTTTACAAACAGCCTTCAGTCTAACCTAAGATATAATACATATACATAGATATAATGGATCATTTTTACAACAGAACACCAGAGAGTTTAATTGAAGTATAAACAAGTACATTTTTGGAACCAATATTTGCTATATTCTTCGGGACAGCTATTAAAAACATACATCATTAATAATACAATGTTTACTATTTTATAATCAATACTTTCAGTTTGCAAACTTTAAGAAATACATAGCAATAAAATGGAACATGTTATTTCTATTAATGTATACAATATACTTGATTAGTGATTACACATGGTTCATGAAGAGTAGCTAATGAAATCCCAATCAAATTAGTTACAGAAAATTTGGGTTACAAATCTGTACGTATCTGGATTTGTTTATATCAGGTTTCATTTTATGTTAAGCGAATTGAATTTTGTGTCTAAATTATTATAATATCAAATTAGTGTATTTATTGTTGTAGTATATTATTTGTATGCATAAATATTGACAAGATTTAACATGTGAAATATTGCCATTCCTAAAACTGTACAGATATTAATAAAGTAAACAATAATGCTATTACTGCGTATTTTGAAAGTATTATGATTGTACTTTCTCCTAAACTTAATAGACTGTTCCTTCAATCCTGTTAATTTTACCATCATTCAAAATGCTATCAATACCTCTACAAGCAACATTCACATAAGATGGAGTAACCCTATAAAAATTAATTCTACATATTATGTTAATACTTCCATCTTGTCTGAAAATGCAATGAATACAATATCTACTGATAATGCAAATGTTGACTTAATTATTAGGCCTGGAGTTTCATACACATTATATGTTACTACATATTGCTGTAATAATTTAATTGAAGTTGGAAAATTTCAAATCACTTTATTAAGGAACAGTTCAATAAGCATCGTGGGAGATATTTCGTATGAAATAATAGAATTAATTAAAGATAATAGCATGAACTGTGAAGAGGAATATAAGACTACAGGTACAGTTATTCTATAATGATCCAATGAGTTCATCTCAAGCTTATATAAATTGGAAATAAATATGATGTTAAATAATCTCATTGTAGATACTGGAAAAGACATTTTTCTAATAATATTGTGACATTGAACCCTATGTGGGCGTTAGGTGTAGCTGTAAGCTTATAGGGGTCCATGAATAAGTAACTCCTTAGAAACTATCTCTTTGCAGTAGTAATGCTGCCACCAGATTCTTCATTCTTTTCTTATCCTTAGACAAGTTAACCTCTTCTCAATGAGTTAAGGTTAAGTTAAAGTTTAAATATCGGAAAAGTGAATGAAGAGAAGAATGACCTTAAATCAGCATACAGGTGAAAATATAGGGGTCTAGATAACAATACAAGTGAAACAAAATGCTGATGAAACAAATAGGTGAGATGAAGTGTATAGGAAATATGATTCTAAGGAGTGTGCTTGATAGTATTAGAAATATAATTTACACGTCTATAAAATATCAAATGTTGTCCTTTGTCCTACAATGTTCTTTCAAGTCATTCCTTCAAGTATTTGTTCTTCTCTTGTAGGCATAAGCCTACACCCTACTAGTAATATCAGTAGAAGCTGTGAAACTGTGATCATGCCTATAGGATCTGTGATAATTGTTCTATTGATTGTACTAAACATTGCACTTGTTATTGAAATAATAAGAATCAGAAGAAGGACTAGTTGGTAAGTATAAATTATATTTCTGACTGTAACATATTTATGATCTTTAAATGTATTCTTATGAGACTGATTTTTATAGATACCTAAAATTTAAACTGCTTAATCTGTTGATCAATTTAAGTAATATTTGACCCCTGAAGAAGACTTCGGCAAGAAGTCGAAACGTCGGGTTAAGTTATTTTTTAACAATATTGACTAGTTGGCAAGTATAAATTATATTTCTGACTGAAACATATTTATGATCTCTAAATGTATTCTTATGAGACTGATTTTTATTGATACCTAGAATTTAAATTGCTTAATCTGTTGATCAATTTAAGTAATATTTGACCCCTGAAGAAGACTTGGCAAGAAGTCGAAACGTCGGGTTAAGTTATTTTTTAACAATATTGAGAGAAAAAATTGCTATTATTAGTATTTCATTGTACTGATCATCTTATTATAGCACCCTTAAAAAAGGTGAAGTGAAAATGCAAGCAGAAAGTCAAATTAATCAAGATGTTCCATTATATGAGCAAGTCAGCTCAAGCTCAGGCAAAGAAGTAACATCTATTGTAGCCAATTCAGCATATGGAATTCAGCAGAGAAAACTGAACTTAAATTGAATGAACTTTACTTGTACTATTAACTATGCACTTTCATACATAATTATTTCTGAATGTAGCTTTCTAAAATAAAACTTATTTTTATGACTATAATTATTGTAACAATTTTTCATTTAATCAGTCAATTTTAATTGAAATCCTATTTTTATAGGCTATCTTGAAACTGATCACCACAACAGAAAGAATTCCTTAAGGATTAAAAAACTTGCCAACTGTACTGGTGACCTTTCTCTTTGTTGGTGTCTCAATGACAGCAAAAAATTCTATCTCCCCACACTACTAGGCAATCTGTCAGAACATCCAACCACAAAACAAGGACTCACACATACTAGTAAACACACAAACAAGACTGCACACACACGTACACAAGTATGTACATAAAGTAGCTATAAATTTTAGGGGAAGTCTGAATAGATGTTTGCAAAAATAACTTGCTATGAGTGAATGGGAAAAAAAATCTTTTAACCTTGCCCCAGCATAGCTACCACATCAAATTTCCTTAATTTACTTCAAAACTTAGGAAAATGTGTGCAGGGTATAATATACACAAAATTCAGGTACAAAACTTGGGACTATTTTACTATTATAACATCACCAGAAAAAAAAAGTTGTTAATACGTGCCAGCGTAATACATAGAAAGTGAGCGTTGACCGACGACAAATGTACAAGTAGTCATTGCCCCACCCGAACGTTCGAAATAGTAGTATTTTATTAAATTGTGGCTGGAGAGTTTGGTATACTGTAGCCTGAACCAGTGTATAGCTTTCAAAATCAGTTAGATTGATCTGAAAACGTTAGCATGAAGATAACGGTTGTTCTCTCTTTAGTAGGAGTTATTGCACACTTTGAAGGTTAGACACATTGAATAAAACGTAGTTTATCTCTAGGGTAATAATAAAGAAGTATAGTATCACTATACTTTAATTTTCAACGTAGCTACGGCCAGTGTGGGATTCAGCGCTAATGAGGAATATGATAAAACTTACGAAATTTTATTGAAACCGTATTAATTTTAAGACAGTGAACACACTTTGGCATGCAGTAGTCGTATAAACGAAACTATACCCTTATTGGGTACCCTTGTACATCATTAAAAAAAACACCAACGAGGGGGTGGGGGGCATGGCCCCCTTGGATCCTCCCTTGTCCTCTATTATTTTACTGTACTATTTCATTTTTAACTGATGAAGCCGAGAATTCAGGGTGAAAGGGTCTTAATGCTTACTGCTTGAACTAGTTTGTTTTTATGTTTTTTATTACCAATAATTTAAATTACACATGAAAATACTGTACTGTGTAATGCAGGTATTATGACTACTCCTACAGCTTTGCTAGAACCTAGTGGCAATATATATTTGTGTGAAGGAGATCATGTGACTCTGCAGTGTACTGTTTCATGGGTTCCATATCTTGGATGTGGTTTGTAAATTCTACAAAAGTTGAAGTTTAAAAAAAAGGCAAATGACCACCAATTATATCATTATAGTTTAGTGAGTTAATTTAGCTGTGATAATATTAATTAATGTAATGAGCATAATGAACTGAGATATGTAATAAGCCATTTGCTAATACTATCCATTAATTCTAATATTGCTGTCAATTTGTTGTATTTTATTAATTCTCTTCTATGTTAGTGAAGCCAAATTTTAATATGTTTTTCATAACAAATTTTATACCTTTGGAAACGAGAGCCAATCTTATCATACAATTTACTAATTCTTCTTTATCACCAACTAACATCACCTTATCATCAAAGCTTAGAACAATTAATATTGATAATAGATTGTTGTATTGATGTTTGTTTACTCTTGATAGTAGTACGATAATATGGGGGGTGGGGCAATTTCTTAAGAATTGCAGTGGAATTAAAGTTCCAAATTTTGTATCAGCTTTTCTTGGAATCTAAAATGAGAACGACACAAAAAATTTACACACGGGTAAACCAAAAAAAAAAGAACTGCACCACAACTAGAATTTTTTCAATATCTTATAAATAGAAAAAATGCGAATTATCATTAAATAATATTGAAATGAATAAGAACTCGTTGTCTTGTAGTAGAGTATCGCTCGGCTAGTAGTGCACCAAAAAAGTGCTACAAAGTTTTATAACTAGGCCCCGATATTTCCTCCTGGTTCGCTCTAAGAAATTGGAGATTTTCAATTAACAATTCGATAACTGTAATAGGAGATATTTTATATAATATAAAGTCTATCAAGCAAGATAACATCAGTGAAGATGGATCATATTTGTGACCGGTTTTGGGAAAAACGGCCTAAACGCGGCTTCTAAAGTTTTCTAATATATTCTACCAGTAGGCTGCACGGGGCCTTGGGATGCCGTCCTCCTAATTTGGAAGCTGTAGCAGCTCAAGCCGTCTTCGCCCTACGCTCTACAGCACTTCAGTATTTTTGCTAAACTTATTATTGCTGATTTCGAAAAAAATGCCGCATAAAGGCGTTGCTAAGGTAGGGCGGCGTGCCTTGTATCGTATACTATCTACAGTCCCGCAGTTCTTATCAAAAAACTCATTTCATTGGTTAATCAAATCATGTGACCAAATATAGCGCCGCGCGTGACCAATTATAGCGCCGCGCAAGGGCTAGGGCTAGGGCTAGGGGACCAATCAGAAGAATTCTTTGATAAGAACTGCGGGATGGCTCTATACTATTACTGCGTGTCTCGGGGACACAATGAAATAAACCGGTTACAGGCGGATTGAAAGAAGTCAGGGTGCATTACCACCGCCTGCGGTAATTAAGCGATTCAGTAGAATACCACAAAACCTGCCCTTAAGTCGATCCAATTTACTCTCGGCGAACTGCCTATTTGTGAGCTATTCATAGAGTGTCAATTAACTTTGCACCACAACTTTGCTAATTTACCACAAGAGAGCTATTACCACGAGGGCCAGCCAGACCTGGCGAAGTACACTCGTAGCCCCACCCCCCCCCCAAACAATAGTCCTGTATGAAACAGCATACAATACATCATAAAGTTGCAATTATATAGGATCATGAATAATTTGTTGTTGTATTAGAAATATCTTTGTTGTTTGTGTTTTTGTGTATACGAAATTGTTTTGTAGTGGAGCTGGACGTCCCATGGCATATGTTCCTTGTGGACACTCATAGATGTCTCCTACATGATACAATCAGCACCAAACACAGCAATCAACATATTTTATTGTTGAACTAATATAATATTGGTATAAAATACATCAAACAATATTATTTCTATTTTTTATTTTATTTTATTGATGGGAAAAGTGGAATTTTTTGGGAAAATTTTTTTTTTTTTTTAAGTATTAGTAGAGGGCCTAAATATTATTCAATTTTCTCAATCAAAAAATGAGGGGAATCCCAAACTCTTGGTCTATTTAGTGATATATGGTTGCTATGGGGTTTTCCCAGCCAGCATCGAGTTAAAAAAATGAAACGGTAATGCTCTATTCCGCGGTAGAAGATTAGATTTTTCCGCGCGCGTCCAATTTATTGGGGAACGAGAGGGTTAAGGCACACAAAGAATTAAACTTTAGTTATCAGAATTTACAGAGTTACAAAGAATAACATGGTGTCCCTTGTGCTCTGCTAATTTTTTTGTTTAGGAAACTGTTACTCTGGCTAACCTCTTCATGGGGAAGGTGGAAAAGGATGCCCTCATGACATGGAAAGGAACCCAACCCCTAGTATGGCTCCGCTATATAGATGACATGTTGATGATCTAGGTTACAGAGGCTACAGCAAGCGCATAGTCAAGTCAGTTGCCAACAAAATCAAGTACGAAGACAGAGTCTCATTCCTCCAGAACTCCACCAACAGATCTCTCCCAGAGTGCACCACCATCCTCTCAGTCAGAAACCACCCAGCTCTCAAGTCTGCTGCCCTCAAAGAAGCACTCACAGACCTGGTCCTTCCCTTCAGCCCCCTAGTCGCCAGAAGAGCCCCAGCCACAGTCTCCTCCCTAATTGTCAAAGCAGGAACACCCTACACTTCTGATGCGGCTAGTTGTCACCTCAGGAGCAGGGAAGTTGGTCTTACTAAGGAACAATTCATGAACTATGACCCCCCCTGCCTAACCATTCCCCTATGTCCCTCCTACTCCTCTGCCCCTCTTGTGGGCATTAATTTTGTGCTCTTTCCCAGCATCACATATGACGCCTCCAGTCTACCTTGGAGGTTGGATAGGTGAGCGGGGTCATCTTCGGCCTCCGACTCCCCGCTCGCCTATCCTTCTGCCTAAGTCTTATGCCTAACCCAATGTCCTGTTATGTGCTATTCCTAAGTCATCTCTTGCCTCTCTGTGTATTACATTGTTCCTGATCCTTTGTTCTTGTCCTTTCATATCTGTAAGCAGGTAATCAACACCTAGTGCCCAGGAGAAAAAAAAAAGTTTCACACCCCTTAAAAGAAAACTCTGTCACAAACATCCTGTATTGTATTGTACTGTATCACATAATATATACCCATTACCTTCTCTGGCTTTTGTCATTCACTTCATATTGCACTAGAAGGCCCACAAGGCCGAGATTTTATGCAAAGAATATATCTCTGTCAAAGTCTGTACACCTGCACGGTCTTCTGCCTTACCTCTAGTTTGGCAATTATTAAAATCACTTATAACAGTCAATTATGGACCACTTTAAATGACTAGCTATGTATCATGACTTATAACATTCAGAAACTTGCTATCTTTCAGATTACTCGTAATGTAGGCAGCACTAAAAGATATAACAGAAGCGGCAAATTAAATATGTCTATCTTGTTGCCAATTCAACTACAAGGTTAGGTTCATCTGTAAGTAAAATTAATAATTCATATAATAGCCACAATACATGTATAACAAATTGTTGTAGTTTTCGAGTTATTAGCAATATTATTGAACCCTTGAAACTCAAGTTTCTTTTTGCTGACTCATTCAGCTGGGAAAGGGTTAAATAATGTTTTTGTGTGTATTTCTTAACATTTTAATGTATAATATCTCTTAATATCGAATCATTTTGTACACCTTTTCCTTTCTGCTTGTGAAATTAGCACTTTCCAGTCATCCTCAAAACCACAAGCATAAGGATTACAATACAAATAAGCCATTTAATTTCATTCAGTCTGTTGTCAAAAGAACTTCAGTGAAGGTAACCAGTGTACGATGCTGTCCACAATTTAAGCTCTTTTGAATATTACTTCATTTTTTGTTTTTGAACTATAAAAACTGGTAAAATTTTCGGAATTAAAATAGGAATTAACAGTCTCAAAAAATTGGATGCAGAAAAAGAACACCAAACAAAGTGAAATTAAATCATTGTTCAAGTTTGCAAACATCATGCAAGGCCACATCTACTATGTATACTATATATGACAAATGGAAATCATAGCAAAGATAAACTGGTAGAATTTAGGAATAATTAACTGCTATAATAGTTTTTAATCGTTAACAATAACATTTGTTATTATTAATACACTACACAGTTAATTATTTTACAATCAATGCTTTCATATTGCAATGTTTAAATAATAATTAAATGATAACAGCAACATACAAGTTAAATCAGAATGACTATACATACTATACATGCTCTGTGGGGTTGCTTGGGGTTTATCCCAAACGTTCCTTGGTAGGCAGACAGAAAGGGGGTGCTCAAAAGGAAACGCAGACACTCCACGAACCCAGACCCGTCGAACTGATGGGATGGTATCACTGCCACCAGAGTCCAGTAGCTCACCGAGCACAGCTGTTACGTTCATAGAAAAAGTTACGGTTAATTGTTACCACGTAGGGAACTTCCGGTATACTCATGAATATATTCATATTTCTTACCCAGAAGTCCACCAAAATATCTGTTTATCATTCGTGTCCAGTACTAATTTGCTAATAAGGTCCATTTCCATAACGTTAACCTCAAATGTGATTAGATTTCCATGTTGAAACTATAATTGTCTCAAAAATGTCTAGATCTAGTGCTGGTTTGACATGGCACGATGGTGCCATACCTTCTAATGAGATTTGGGTCAAGCTAGGTGGTGACAAGGGACGTGGAAGTTTTAAGGGTGCTGGCACACCGCCTACGCATCCGCCCACGCAAACTCATTAGCTAAATCAATTATGTTGCTATGGCCCAAGTTTATATACTTTCTATTCTTTGCTGCCTACTCTATACAGCGGACTGTGAAGTGAACCCTTCCAGAAGCAAGCTTACCTGAAATTGGACTCCTATGGCAAGAAACACGGAAGGCATGAGCCCTCCAATTTCACACCCTACAGAGGGAGCTAAGTTGGCAGTTCAAGGCTTCAGCGCCCGTTTAAGCATTCTACGGACCTTGGAGCTCAAGCCAGAAGCTTTTTCCGATTCACAATTTACTATTCTAATTATGCACAGCAGTAGTTCTTTCATGACAAACTTTGACGCTTTACTTCCGTTGTGTACCTTTATTACGTAATCTCTCTCTGTAACTTTATTTGTTGTAGTCTTGTGTAACTCTATTCCAAATTTAGAACGGCTCTGATACGTCATTCTGTAGTTTTGGCAAGAAATAGCTTGCAGAAGCTAAAAGTATTGGTACGCATACTTTATTCCATAACAGACCCGCCCTTTCGGGCGGTTAAGGAATACGCGCATATTGTTGTCAACAAAATCTTTCGTTATTGAGTGGCTCCGAGAAGAGCCGGTTTGGAAAAAAATAAACAAAATACGGGAACAACGAATGGAGAAGGCCGCGAACAGCAGACTTCTAACGGGAACTGAGCGCCTTGAACAGCTTCTCGCCGAGCGGCTTGCTCCTGACTCCCCTCTTCTTCAGGCTGTCGTCCTTAGTAAGGCTGGTGGAGAAGCGATAGGCTCTGGTGGTCGAAGCCCTCTGTAACCAGCTTCTTGGCTTGTGTTGGTGTGACACTGGGTTTTCCTAAGGACCTGGTGAGTGCTGCTGCTTTGATAAACAGAGTCTTTTGGGAAAGCCACTTCTTCAGTTGCATCTGAGAAGTCAGAAAGGAGAGTTCCTTCAAACAGCCACTCCAGTGATGGATGCAGCAAAACTCTCTCAAGTGCCAGTACATCGGGAAGAGTAAGGTAATAACAACAGTAGTGGAACAATAATAATAATATTATTATTATTATTAATAGTTGTTGTAGTAATAGTAGTAGCTAGTAGGTAGTAGTATAGTAATAATAATAATGATAATGGTAATATAATAATAATAATAATAATAATAATAATAATATAATAATAATAATGATAATAATAATAATAAATAATCTTATTATAGCTTAGACTTTCCATGTCAACTCCAATAATTTTCTGGTGGAGTTTTTCCATGCCAAGTGATGTTCCCTGCAGCACCTCTTCCCGGTCCTTCTTCATCTAAATAAAATTATTAATTAGAGGCTGCAATAATATATTTTTACCTTCCATAATACTGGTAGCATGTCATAGAAGTGGACATTATTCGGAAAGTTGAGAGTTGCCAACTCACCATTTTGTTCAACTTCCGCAAACAAAATGGGGAAGTCAAAAGCAGATCCGTTGTGTGCTACCAAGACTACTGTATGTACATAGATAAAAATGAATAAAAAGAGGGGGGTAATACTTTTGCATACCCGGATAGTGAGGAATCCCGTTTTTTCACTGACTAGAGTGGTGTTACTTGCAATCCACTCTAAAAATTATGGCAACACAATAGACAGTGGCCGTTTACTCTTTAAAAGTTTGGAGGTGATACCTGTTACCTTAGAACTAATATTACAACTCTAATTATTTATAATGTATTTATATAATTCCAGCAGCAGAATTGTTTCGGCTGGTCCGAACCAGAGAGGAAAAAGTTGGATTGGGGATGGAACCAGGAGGTTGGATAACATTGGGTATGAGTGCTTGAGCAACTTGGCAGACCTAGCAGACTACTCAGGCGAGCGTAATCAGCGTACAAATGACCACTGATCAGAAACGATAAGACTGGATAGTACTGTTTCTATGAACAGCTAGAATGGTGAATCTGAAGGCTCATGGAATGACAAAAACTGACTGTGCCAGTAGATGTGCATGTTGAAATCATGTCATCATCGTGAGGAAACTTGATGTCATCACAGAGCAGGGACAAGCGGTCTATCAAGTCATCTTTGAGGGTGCTATCAAACTCCTCTGCAAGTAAGCCATCATCATCCTCCATGAACTCGCTGTCATCAGAGTTGGACACTGTAAGTGATAGTAAAAAATTAATTTAAGAATTATTTTTATTAACTTATTTTTACGATTATATTTATTGATTGATTAATTTATTTATAAGAATAGATCTATGATTATAATTAAGGGAGTAAAATTCCAGGGCTACTCCCCTTCTGTGTGAAGCCCTGATGCATATATACACACACAATAGAGAGATTAAAATTTTGATATATTTTATATACGTGTTCATCCCAAGAATGACAAAGAAAATGAAATAACAAATTAATTAAACATACCTTCACTGTTGTTCAACACAATTCTAGGCATATCTGCTACAGCTGATCCAGAAAAATTAGCCGGCTTTGCCTCAGGAACATGAAACTTGCAGATGGTGGTGCCTTACTCACTATCAGTCAGCCCAGGAATATCAGTGCTGGATTCTCTAGAGGAAACTGGGTGAGCTGGTACAAATGGACATGAGCCAGAAGGCATAGATGGACCCGCGCTGAGAGGCACTGTTGGACCTGCACTGGGGGCCACAGACGGACCTATGCTGGGGGGCACAGACGGACCAGACGTGCGCTGAGGGGCACAGACGGACCTGCACGAGGGGCACAGATGGACCTGTGCTGGGGGGCACAGACATACCTGCGCTGGGAGGCACAGACAGATTTCTGTCACCTCCATCATAACTAACCAACGGGGACCTGTACAATATTTATCATAGATGAGACTGTACATCAGATTTATCAAAAAACGTGTAATTTTATGCTGACCTTGAAAAAATGAATAAATTTTAGACTAAAAACAAAATATTAAGTATATATAATATTTAGTCAATCCATGCCCATATAATGAAACTAGAAAGGATCCACCAAGGAATACCAGATTCAGTAGACAGGTTGAAATACATTATGAAAGAACATATTCTGGAGTCAGACCCATCACTAACCTGCCTCAGACCTGCTCCAAAGAAGAGAAAACTACAGTCTGATTCTTCAGAAGACACCACCAGTAGCAGTGACAGTGAATCTGATCTTTAATTTGACATATTCTGTGTGTATGCAATGATTGCTTGTTCCTCGCGGTCTCGATATATCTGTTGTTTTTTCGCTCTAAAAAAATAGTAGCGTCTTGGAATATATTTTAATAGCCAAGAAATACTCCCATAGTTAACTCACCCAAACCAATTCTTCTGAAGCACTTCCATAGATCTCCAGTGAACAAATCAACTAGTTCAGTGGCAGACAACTTAGCACCGCCGCAGCACTTCAGAATTCTTAGCTTTTTTTTTTAACCGCTCAAGTGAACTTCACTTTGGTGATTCCCCTCATTCACGTGAGTTGCTTCCCTACGTAACTCATTCAAATGGGATAGCATTCCATAGTTTATTGGTTGCTACCGTGGTTGTTAAGGAAATTTGAGCCAGGAAATTATTTTTCGGGTGTGTGACTAAATGTCCGTGGTTAGCTATGAACGTAACAGCTGTGCGAGGCCCAGGGTACAGCTATGCTGATCCATGACAGACACTCGTATAAACTTTTGAAAGGATTAATTCTTACTAAGACTGAACTGACACAATGTACAATACACAGCCCCTTTAAGTTCTGGACTACGCATGCTCACGAACCCGCATCCGGGAGGTACATTACCGACCAGATACGGCTGACATAAAACTCAACTGAAACTACAATAAACCATGACTTGCCCTACAGTAACTGATACACTATTATGACATGACATCCAACTACTGATACACACAATTCTAGTTCTCAAATGTTCTCTGACTTCTTCTTTTCTCTTCTCTTGACTCTTCTCTCTTGTTCTCTGGAGATCTCACCCAACCCCTTGGAGGGCGGCCCCACAGGCCCCCGCGCAAAGACCTTGCCCTACTGGCAAGTCTGAAAACCCGTGAAGTCCTCCATCTCCTTCAGGCACTCCTCGTCGTCGAAGTCCTGGCGACTAAGCCCATCGGCATTGCCATTGTCTCTGCCAGGCCGATATTAGATCTCCAACTCCCGATCTTGAAGCTTGAGAGCCAACCGCGTCAGCCTCCTGTTCAGCTGGCGGAAATAAAAATCGAAACGCAGGACAGCCGCCACGATGGCGAGCGTCTCGAGCTCTGTTACACTGTAATTCCTCTCAACTCCTCTCAGTTGCCTGCTGAAGAATGCCACTGGAAACTCGTCTTCTTCACACACTACATGTAAACATGCTCCGACTCCTCCACCCGACGCATCGGTATACAATACAAACGAATCTGACGAAACAGGTACATACAACACAACACGACTACACAAAGACTCACGTAATCTCCCAAAGGCCTCGTCCATCTCCCGAAATACAAACGAATCTGACGAAACAGGTACATACAACACAACACGACTACACAAAGACTCACGTAATCTCCCAAAGGCCTCGTCCATCTCCCGAGTCCACTGAACCTTCTGCGAGCCGAGAGAGACACTGAAGGAGTGCGCTTGACTGATAGAGCAGCAAACCCACAAACAACCTGCAATACCCCACTGATCCCAAGAAGGACCTTAACCCTTTCGTTCCGGATCCCGCTTTAAAGCGGGTGAAGACCGGTTGGCTTCTCCGAATTTAAAAAAATAGTAAATTTATAGCTAGAACCTTCAGATTGCATACACAGATGCTCAATGCATTGGAGAAGCGTCTAAAATAGCTTTCAGCCAGGACTGCTTCAACAGTACCTCACAGCAGTTGCGTTTATTTCTTCCTCGGCAAAAAAAAAATATCGGTTCTCCGTCGAATTTAAAAAAAAGTTACCTTCTTCACAGCAGCTTCATTTATGGATCCAGTCATCTCCAGAGCTTTGTAGAAGCAGCGAAAAATTGCTTGAGCCCAGTAGCCTTCCATAACACATTGAAACAACCGCTTCTTTGCCGACCAAGACTTTGCGGTTTGACTTACTGTCTTCTCCTTTTTTTATAAAATCGCCAGTTCAGCTGGGGGCCTCTCCATTACGTACAGTCTTAGGTAATGCTTATTACATCATAGGAAAAAAGAGAGCGTGTCGTGTGATCCAGGTAACTATGCAAAAAAATATTTTTTTGAAGTCAGTTTGGAAAGATGGCGTCTATACCAGTTACAGTGCAGTGGAAGTTTTAGACTTGCTTGATGCTGACTCTAGCGACTCAGGATTAAGAGGAGGGAGACGACATCTAGGGCTATAGGAGGCCCTGTATCAGGGTTATTGGACCAGACCCCGTCAACTCTGATACTGACAATGGGAGTCAAGAAGATTATCGAGGTAAGCTCGTCTTCTCTTGTCTTTCTCTTGAAAACTAGCAAGCTTCTGTTGTGGAAAGGACTTATTTATAGCTATATTGAGATAGAGAAAGCTGTTTAGCTATATATTTCATTGACTTTTGAGATTTGAAAGAAGTGGGTTGTGGTTTTTTTAACGATTTCAAATTTTCAAAAAAAGTTAATTTTTTTTACCACATGTACTACTAGGACCAGATGTGTATGCAGTCACCGACCCGATTGTGAAGAGGACGCAGATGAGGCAACAGGAGCAGAGTCTTCCAGTGATGAAGGAGAAAATGCCGGACCTGGCGAAGTACACTCGGAGCCCCACCCCACTCCCAAACAAAAATCCTGTATGAAACCGCATACAATACATCATAAAGTTGCAATTATATAGGATCATGAATAATTTGTTGTTTGTATTTCAAATATCTTTGTTGTTTGTGTTTTTGTGTATATGAAATTATTTTGTAGTGGAGCTCGACACTTTCGATGGCATATGTTCCTTGTGGACACTCATAGATGTCTCCTACATGATCATAATCAGCACCAAACACAACAAACAACATATTTTATTGTAGAACTAATATAATATTGGTATAAAATACATCAAACAATATTATTTCTATTTTTTATATATTTTTTATTGATGGGAAAAGTGGAATTTTTTGGGGAAAAAACTTTTTTTTTTAAAGCATTACTAGTAGGCTTAAATATTATTCAATTTTCTCAATCAAAAAATGAGGGGAATCCCAAATCTGTTTAGTTATATATGGTTGCTATGGCGTTTTCCCAGCCAGCATCGAGTTAAAAAAATAAAACGGTAATGCTCTATTCCGCAGTGGAAGATTAGATTTTTCAGCGCGCGTCCAAACAATTCAGGAACGAAAGGGTTAACTGTTTTTTGGTGATCGGCCTACCATTCATAGCTGACACCCTCGCTTCTGGCACAGCAACCTTGCCACAGCCCACCTGATGACCCAAATACGACATGTACTTCCTACCAAACTCACACTTCTTCCGCTTCACCTTCAAACCAGCTTTCCCCAAACACTCAATCACTCTCACCAAATCCACTAAATGTTCCTCCCAACCAGCACTATAAACCACCACATCATCGATGTAGTTACTACAAACGTCAGAGACTGGCCTCAGCACCTCTTCCAACACCGACTGGAAGACCGCTGGGGCGTTCTTCAGCCCAAAAGGCATCCGAACGTACTTGTCAAGTCCTGGCTGCTCTCCTCCATCCGAATCTGGTGGAAACCAGATGTCCAGTCCAACTTCGACAGGACAGCACTAGACCCGACCTTATCTAAGATCTCTGACAAAGAAGGCATCCAAAACTTCCTCAACTGCGTCACCTTGTTCAGCTCCCTCTAGTCCGCACACAGCCTGATGCCACCATCTTTCTTGCGGACAGGGACAACAGGACTCCACCATTCCGCACTACTCTCTACAATAATTCTTCCATCTAACAACTTCTTAATTTCCTCGTTCAACGCACTCCTGATGTTTACCTGAACTTGTTTCTATTGATCAGCCGCTGGTAAAAGCTTGCTCTTGATATTGCTCAATGGATTGAAAGTCCTGCGCGCTCCAGTTTTCGACAGTGGATGGGAGGACGCCTAAGGCTACGAAAATTTTTGGTATCTCGTAGCGTCCTTGGGGTGCCACTTCGCGTTGCTTAGTTTCACTACGCTAGTTATGAGCTTACAATAGAAGACAAGTTCAGATATTTGAGTAATGGTTATGAATGACGCAAGAATGGACACTAACAGCAACATATAAAGGTGAATTGTTAGGAAACAAAACACACGCCATTTTCAGATTTATATTAGTAAGAATAAAAACATCCAAATCTAGCCAATGATATCGACTTTAATTCATTAATAAGTCACGCTGTGACATTCTTGTGTTCTTTTTATATATTCCAGGTATATTATGAACTTTACAATACTACTAATATTCCAAAGTTATGGATCAGCTTGGAAATTGGAGATACTCTTGTGTTTCCTGCATCTTTGGAGTCCTGAATCCACAGTAGAATCAATAAACTTCTCCAGAAGACTTAAGCTATCATTGCAGCATAACTCAAAGTATCAAAATAATCATGAATTATAGTTCTTGTTATAAAATTTTATATGAGAATATTTGATAAACTTGAAATGTTTTGTAGCAAGGTTTATCTGATAAATTTTATATTGTAACCACACTTGTAGATATGCTGTACAGATAGCTATACTACATTACAAACCTGAGATGCAATGATAGATAACTGGTAGATTCAGGTATGCTGCTGTAGGCAAATTGTTATTACCCCCTTTCTTGTATGCAGAATTGCGTATTTGGCCTTTCGGGGACAAAATACGGAGGTACACAAAATTGCGTATATTTGGCTAGTAATCGGTTAACCACAATACTACACTCACCAACCACACACAGCCCTGGACGATCACTGAAGCAATCCTCCAACTTGCTAAGGGCTCTACACTAACTCTCTTCATCATACCCATCACTCTTGTCATCTTTCAACACACTCTTTCCATGCCCTCCTTATCTTCCTCAGCTACAACACATACAGCATTAACATTGACAGGCCTAGGCACATACCTCTTCGTATTATTAATGTGTACCACTCTCTTCCTGCCTACACCACCCTTGCACACCTTGTAGTTCACTCTGGACAACCTCTCCACAACATCATAAGGACCTTCCCAAGAAGCCTCCAACAACCACACAACCCAAGAACTCTCAACAAGACTTTCCCTCCAACTTCTAGTTCTCTCACTGACTTATTCTTATTGAAAGCACTCCTCCTAGCATCGGTGGCAGCAATTGCATTAACCACAGCTACTTCATGCAGCGTCTTCAGTCTATCCTGCAACCTTACCACCCAACATAATAAATAAATAAAAAATATAAATTCAGTTTCAAGTGATAAAAATGATATATTGTCTTAGTTTCACCAATCGGCGACTCCACCAACTAAAGGGTTAATTCAATTCGGATGTTGGTATGCCTATGGAATTGATCGAGTCGAATAAAACAAATTTTGTTAGTCAAGACCTGATTAAAATGAAGATGGATGCGTCAAATAAATAAATAAAACATAGTATTGCATTAGACACGGGGGGGGGGGGGGGGGGGGGGTTAGGGGGATAATTGAAAGTGGTTTAATAAAAAATTTACCTCTGCATAGTATATGACCTTGCTGGGATAAGCTTTAATTCGCACATCTGGTAATAGTACAAAATAGCGAAGCGAGCAATGCATGTTCCCTGTCATTGCAGTTATTCCATGCATGCTTACCAGGGGACTTCTGCTTGATGTTACTTGGAAGTGAATTGGCACCTAAAGTGAATTAGATGCACGCATGTTCATACATGTAATCTATAGTAAATCTTGCAAAACACATATATTTACCTTTAGGTGCAGAAGGAGTCAACTTAGATTTTTTTTCCCGTCGAAACTCCTTGAACCGGTTCATCAAGGTGTGTATCAACACATCCTACAGCAATCACATTAAAAAATATTATCGTTTAAAAAAAAAAGAATAAAGGAAAGAACAAGTACTATACTCACATAAGGGTTTCCGTTATTTGGCTTCAAAAATGGATACTTGGAAATGACTGCCCGAGCCACACACAAATAGTCATCACGATCAGGATAACGCTTAAATCTGAGCATGGATGAAGCCACCTCTGAAATGAAAACCCACTTTATTGATAGAAACTAGAAGACTCTTAATTAGCTTACACTTTCAGAAGAAGTAATAATTGTCATCAATTTGTCTTTATTGTAGATTTCCGCTCTCGCCGATGTCTACGCACTCCTCGAACACGGAATCGTACCTCTGAAAGATAACCTTCTCTTCACAGTTAGAGACTTCAAACTTGTGAAAAAATTCTTTCGGAGAGAATCAATTCCATCTTCTGTTATCTTCAGGATTTTTTTGCTTTCCCCAAATGTCACTAAAATAGTCTTAACCACTGTAGCCATCATCGGTATCCAGCAATTAGTGGGAAAACTTCAACAACCGCACACGTGGTTGGTCAACCGTTACCTTATTAATAGGCGGGGAGGTAAGGGTCTGCGACACCACAGTGCATTTATTGGAGTTAATGATTGTGGCGAGAGCACACTGTTGTAGGAGGTGGACATGTCGACTTCACAGAAAGTATGGAGCTGTCCTCTTTGCGAGTGGTTTGGCGGGGTATCTATGAAACGCGTTATGTGTCACATCGGTGCCTTGCACGCACATGAAGCTGGATTCCACATCTGCTGTGGTATTGCTGGATGTCCACGGACTTATAAAATTTTTGCATCTTTTCAAAAACACTTATACAGAATTCATCGAGATGTACTGGAGAGCGATGCCGATGACCGAGAGACTACTATTCCTGTAGATGCCACTGATGATATGGATGTAAGTGAATCTGTGGAAGATCATTCTTCAGGAACCAATGTTTTCAATAATTCCAGCAACTCATTTCCTTTGACATTGAAGCAAGTTGGACTTTTTCTCTTGAAAGCTAAGGAAGTTTATAAGGTTCCAGAATCACATATTGGATCACTATTAGATGACATTATCAGTAATGATCGATTTGACAGTTAATTATTTTGAGGAAAAAGTTGAAGAACAATTAAAGAAAATTGGTATTGGAATGAACTGTGACATAAAAAGTATGTTCCAGTGTCCACAGCTAAAGAGTGTGTTTAAGACAAAATCTCAGTTACAAAATTTTGTCAAAGATAATCTTGAAGTTGTGGTGAGTCATGTGCATAACTACTGTAAAACATAATCGAGCTTAAATACGAGCAGCATTTTCTCATTATGAGTATCTGCTGCTCTCTAATAGATGATCACAGTGATGTTCTAAAATAATTTTTTTTTTTCCCTATAACATGTAGGCTCCAGTGGAGAGAAAACTGGGGAGTAGAACGGTGTCTATTACTCAAAGAGGCAGGCGAAAATTTAGAAAGGTGTCAGATTATGTTTACGACATACCCCTGCTATCGTCGATCAAGCAATTGTTATCGGATCCTGTTATTTTGGAAGAGATAATTTTTATGTAAGGGTTAAGTGCAGATTATGAATGTCCATCATGGAGTCATTGTGTAAGCCAAGCCTCTTACAAATTCCCCTCCATTCCTACTCTAAAAAAGATCTGGTCTTACGGTGTGTGTTTTGTGCGTGCGTGTGAATGTAGGTACTAGTAGGTCATGGTCGTGATGATGGTTTTCTGGGAGATTTCTGTGACGGGGATATGTACAAGACTAATCCTTTGATCACTGACAATGCTTGCATACCGCCTTTGGAAATAATGGCTTATTACGACGATGTGGAAGTGTGCAATCCATTGGGATTGCATGCCAAAAAGCACAAATTAGGTTAGTCTGGAAATATTTCCTTAGTATGTAACTGTACCCTCTAATGTTGGCATTGCAGCATTATTTTACGTATACTCTTGGCAATATTGCACCGAAACATCGGTCCACATTAGGAGCAATTCAGTTGTTTGCTGTTTTGAAAACAAGTCTGCTAGAAAAATATGGTTGTGATCGTGTTTTGGAAACTTTCATGGAGGATGTCCGTTTACTTGAAGCGGTAAATTATGATAGTTTTTTTTATCTTCTACAGGGGTGGGAGAAGCAAATGGATTTTGGCCAGGCCATGTAGTATTTATTGTGCAGCTAATAAACAACACAATTATATATTATTATAATAAATTATGATTACAACAAAAACAAAGCTACTACAATAAAATCATGACTTGAATTATTTGAACTGTCCAAAATGTTTGCGTCGATCATCATTGGAAGTTATAAACTCATTTAGGATCTCTTTCTGGTTAACAGAGTCTGTTAAGTGCTTATGTATATGTAAAACCATGATGTTGTTTACTTGCTGCTGAGTCATTGTTGTACGAAGGTATGTCTTTATTCTTCGAAGAGCAGATGCACTTCTTTCTGATACAGCATTAGTAGCTGGCATTAGTAGAACAAACTTGATTACTAAGGCAACTTGATTCAAATACAGGACATGAGAGCTAGGCATGGATTGAAAATGCCTGTGAATATCTGAAAAAGTTAGCGAATCTTTATGAATTTTGATCTCCATACTGCCCAAGACCTCTAGCTGTGTTTTCAGATCAGGTTCACAAAGTCAGAACCATAAAACTGTGTTACTGTCTTGTACTCCTCTGAATAGTCCATCTTCATACATGTTTTAACTAACAATTGCTCCAGGTTTGCATACACTGAATAATCTTTTTGTTGAAACTGGTGACTGATAGTAGAGATGGATGCATCAATACATTGGAAGTATATAGCACGATAGTAAGTCTTGGGATCATCATGAAAATGTGCATCAGCAGCACCATCTTCATACTGCCTGGGCCTCTTGTGTGGACGCTCCAGCACTGGGTCATTGACTTGTAATTCTTTCTGAAGAGTTAAACAGTACTCCCAAAATAGATCAAAAGCACTGTCATCTCTCATTTTCTGAAGCACTTTAATGCACAATTCACTAAGTTGTTTTGCTTCAACAGCTGGCATGTATGTGGCTTGCATACTTTTGCTAAGGTTATCAGAATGTTTGAGTAGACGTTCTGCAAGAATGAGGCAAAATAAGAAACGAAACTCCTTCATTTTTGCTGCCACTCCATTAATTCGAGCCTTCACATCTGACAGTTTAACAATATCAGTAGCTTCTTCCCACAGAGCAAACAATGTAGTATAATTCCTACGAATACTTTCGAGTGAATTTCCACGTACTGTCCAGCGTGTTGGACAAACCTGGAACATGGGGTGATAATTCC